>Ga0181390_1000618_pt1 | contig 16182 bp, 32 predicted proteins | sample 13SPOviralmetaG_FD_130085 | JGI IMG/M metagenome (GOLD analysis project Ga0181390, IMG submission 130085) | Marine viral communities from the oligotrophic San Pedro Time Series (SPOT) site, San Pedro Channel, CA, USA - 13 SPOT_SRF_2010-07-21 | ecosystem: Environmental > Aquatic > Marine > Strait...
AGATCTACTGATGAACCATCAGCTGTTCCATAAAAGTATGCATGTGAATAATGAGAACCTGAACCTTCTTGCCACGATTCGACATTAGTATCATCGGCATGTACATCTAAATTTAATGTATGAGAACCATGCTGATAAACATCAACTGTATTATCGTTACCCCATAGATGTCGACCATAAGTTGCACCATCATATTGTATTACTGTTTCATCATTACCTGTACCATCAATATCTCCACCCCATGATTTACCTGAGCCCCAATATGATACCCAGGATATAGAATTGCCTGAACCATTTTGAGTTAAATCAAATGAATTACTTGCATGAGCAAATGAAAAATTAACTGTATTACCATAACCTATTTGAGTTATACTTAAATTAACATCATCACCACTACCTACTTGCTCTACATGAATATGGTTATCATCTGTAGGACCTGCATATATTGGCATTGCTAAAAAGATACATGCACCCCATGGTAGTATCCAATATTTAAAAATTTGTTGTTTTATTTTATTCCACATAACTATATTTATAATTGTTTTATCCTTATATCAATAGCATCGCCATCATTTCCTATAATGAGACCTTGCCATGTTGGTGTATCTGTTTCTAATGTAAATGAACCACCTGCTGCTATTGTTACTTCTATAAGTCCATTTACATTACGATATAATACCAAATCTCCATCTCTTAAAAATACATTATATTGAGATTGTTCGTTAAGACCTCTTCTAGCACCTTCAATATCAAACTCTCCTAATACGTCTGATAGGTCTCCAGAATCTACAATATCTAATACATTAATTAAAAAGTCTACATCAAGTTCATCAATATCAAGTTCATTAAAATCATCAAGTTCATCTTCTTCTAACTCATCTTCTTCCAATTCGTTAAATTCTAAAAAGTCAATATCAAGTAATCCTTGATCTTCATTTTGTTCATCAGCTAACTCTTCTTCCATTTGTTGTTTGATATCTTCAGGAGGATTCACAATAAACATATTATCAATTAAAGATGGTGTAATACCATTAATTACTGTTTCTTGTGTTGGTGGCCTATCGTATGAAGCTACCATTGTTGCTGCGTATGCTTCATCTAATATTACAGTTCCACCTAAATTTGATACTTCTATAAGTCCAGATGGATTACCTTGATCATCTGGTAGTAATATAATAAGTGATCTTCCGATTTCATCAATCGTTGTTGTAAAGTCTGTTCCTCTGACTGCTATTGTTGCTGTTGGAGTACTGATTTCTATATTTGCTTTATTTACTAATCCTAAAGAACCCGAAGCAAATCGTGCAGTACCACTTACCATTCTCATTGTCATTTTAGACATAGAAGGATCTGGGTCATAGTATACAGTATCTATTAATACACGGGAATGTTCTTTGAGTTGGAGTTCTGCTTTATCTAAGAATTCAATAAGCATTCGGCCATCTGCCGTTTCTGCTGTATCGTTTAAATTAATTTCGAGACCGACTTCGTGATTTAAAGTTTCCTTACCTCGTGTAATTCCACCGTATCCTTTGGTCTCTCTAATATCGCCAATGGGCTCAGCATAACTGAACCCACTGATGAGTAAAAGACTAGCTGTCGTTACCGACGTCTTTTTGATTGAGTTGAATAATCGCATTGTCTGATGTAACTGTTAATACAATATTTGCATTAGGTGTTGCACAAGAAGTTCCTGCGCCTTGAGCACAAGTACCAGATATTTGATTTATATCAACATCTGCAGAATCACCTGTTAAAGTAAATTCTAAGTTTTGTTCACCATCTTTTTGCAATGTATTAATATTGTTACTGTCACCAGTAATTTCAAAATCCCAAATGTTATCGTCTGATTCCCAGTCGATATCAAAGACATTTGAATTACCAATTAAGATTAAATCTGCATTTAATCTCTCTGCACTTAAACCATAACCTTGATCGATATCAAAGGTGTTTGAATCACCTGTAACGTCAAAGTTTATGTCTGAGTCGTCTGCACTACCAACGTTTCCGATATTCCAATCTATAACATTTGAGTCACCTGTAAAATCTAGCTTATAGGTTGAACTATCTGCTACAACAGGACCAAATAATATATTTTGGTTACCAGCGAAATCTAAATCAAATTCTAAACTTGAACCTGTAATAGCCATTACAGAACCTGACCCACTTGAAAAGTTATCTCCACCGATTTTGTTACCAAAACCGATTTGATCTACATATAATTTAAGTGTATCACCAGTTTGTGTGATTTTAATTTCGTTATCATCAGTGGCTTGTGCGAAAACAAAGGAAGTCGACAATAGCATTGCTATACTTAAAAGTTTATTCATTTTCGTTTACCTCTTCTAATTGATGTTTATCATTAACCCCATTTGATAAATGAGGATGACGATGCCCATCTTTAATTACCCAAAACCCTCTATCGTGGCCTTGGTATACTAGTTCTAACACGGCAGCTTCAATCGCTGTTCGTGTTGCGTATGTCACGGACTCATTATTACCCACGCCGTCCTCATATTCTACTAGTGTGGTACTATTATCGACGAATCTAAATATATCACCACTTCCACCATAACTAAGAATTGTTTTCTTAGCTTGGACATTCAATAATACTTCACCTGTTAGAACTGAAACAGCTCTTACAGATACGGTTACGACATCTTGTGTATATCGCTTACTTTTACCAATACCTAATAGTCGTGCGCCTCGACCACCTGTTTTTATATTAGTATCGTATCCAATGATTCCACCTTCTATTATCATTCCTGCAAATAGGAGTGGATTTAATGGTTGCGGGCCACCGTCACCCGCAAATTCTTGTCTTGCACTTCTTATGATTTGTCTTTCTCTTATAAGATTATCAATACCTTGTCTTTCTGCAACTCTAAACCATTTACCGTTTCCAGCAGTCTTCAATGCATCAATTAACATTTCAGTTCCACCTTGCGAAACTGCTGTTGAGAAATCTGCTATACCATCTCGTTCTTTTCTTTGACCTGTTTTATCTATAAAGCTGTAAACTGCAACCACAGGCATATCATCAGCAGCTGGTAGATTTAATAATTCTACATATGATGGTAACCTTACAGCTTCTGGTTCCTCTACACATATATAAGAATGATTTAATGTTTTTTCTAAACGTGATTTTGCATTTTTAAGTGATGAACTGTGTAATAGAGCATCGACGTCTGATTCACCTTTTTCGTAATCAGTCGGTTCAAAAGTTATTTGTTTACAATCTTGAGGTTCATCTGACCATACAGGAGCTGATGATTCGTTCATCATTCCTAAAATGACTAATAATAATACTGCAGCTTCCATTTAACCAATGTCCGGATCTTGGCCAAAGTTACCTGAACCAATAGGTATTTCAATAACTGTTGTTGTTCCATCTTCACCAACAATAGTCATTTTAATATATTCAGTACCATCTGCATTAGTAATTACTTCATAAGTAACAGTATTACCTTCTAATACAAATGATCCAAATCTTACAGAATCATCATTAGAAAACATTGATTCTACTAATTGTTTAGAGAGTTGTGCATATATTCTACTCTCTAAATTACGTATAAACTTAGCCATAGTAGTGTTTTCTGCATCTCTTTCGGCTGCTTTACGCGCAGCATCCATAGCATCTTTTATTGCTTTCTTTCTACTATGTTCTTGGTTCTCAATAGTTAGGTAATGTGCTCCAGTACCTTGTCCGCTAAAAGATGGATTTTTAAACTTGTGAACTACATCAGCAGCTTTAGTTGGTAGACTCAAAAAATAAATAATTAGTATACCTGTAACAGTTATTAGTATAGTTGGTAAATTATGTTTAATTTGCATTGTTCTTCTTTTTCTCGTTTTCTTTATATTCCAAAACAACATTTACTTTTTGTTGTAAACGTATTAGGTCTTGATCAAGCATTCGTGTTTGATCAATTACTCTTATCAGAGCAAAATGCATTTTTTCTATTTGGGGATCTATTTCTTCTTGTATAAAGTTATATACAAAATAAACAAAGTAACCTAATCCTACAACCATTACTACAGGAAATCCATAATCTTGGATAAGTGTAACGAGTGTAAAATCTTCTTGAGTTATTGCTACATCCATATTAATCCCTTCTCACATCAAGTTTACCATCTTCTACAAAGTTTTCTGCTCTTGCAACTCTTTCGATATCAGGTCTTAGTTCTAATGCACTACTTACCAACATGTCGATTTTTATCATTTCATTTGACATTGTCCTGGCTCTATTCTCTAGAGATTCGCAGAACATAGTAAGCGTTTTAATATCATCAACAATGCCTTCCATTATTTGCTTTATAATTACGAATATAAATGCACCCATAATTATAGCACCAGCGATTGGTAATCCAACGTCACTTATTAAACTAAATACTTCTTCCATAATATAGTTTATTTATAATATTTTGAAAGCTAAACGCTTTATATATTGAAATTAATTGATGTGCCACAACCACAAGATGATTCTTCTTTATCGTTATGGAATTTAAAGAATTCGTTCAGTCCCTCTTTGACATAGTCGATTGTCATGCCATTTAGATAAGGGACTGAATTACTGTCAATTAGAAATTTAAATTTTCCGTAGTCTATGACTACGTCGTAAGAATTTTTCTGAGTATCAACATCAAAGATATACTCAAAGCCAGCACACCCGCCTCCCGTAACTCCAATCCGTATATAACTAAATTGTTCTTTGGTTTGCTTTTGCACCAGCTTTTGTATAGCTTCATCTGTTAATTCTATTTGCATCCTTACTTATATCTAATCCGATTAAGTCTCTCCATACGTTTTGTATTCGAGACTGTTTCATGAACTCATGAATTTTTAACCACATATTTACCCCCCGTGATTTGAGGAGAATATGATATAGGTTTAGTTAGAATATGTAATTGCTACTGCTTTCACACCAGTTACTGCATTAGCTACTTCAAGCGTATGATCAGTGTTTTTACCTAGTATTACTTCAGTACCTGTTTTTACTGTAATAGTACCAACAACATCTGAACCACTTTTAACGGTTACTAATTGATCTGCTGCATTACTATTGTAAACTCTAATTACTTTCTGCAATCCTAAATTGGATGCAGTGTTACTTAGTGCTACTTCTGATCCAACTAGTTTTAATTGTTTTGCCATTTTATTTTACCTTATTTTTTACTGTTTTTCTTGGTCTTCCTCTCTTGGCTGGAGCTTTCTTTGCAACTGTTTTTTTCTTAACAGCTACTTTCTTTTTAACGGTAGCTTTTCTTTTTTTCTTTGTAGGTGTTTTACCATCTACATAAGCTTCGTTAACAGTAGGAGTTGCTTTATCATCTTTTACAAAATGACCTTTAGCATTCCTTGCTCTTTCGCCAGAGGCAGGTTTTAGTTGTTCATATAAAGCATATGCTATTACACTTATCAACAAACCTCCAATCAATATAGATCCTATATCCATAATATCCTCCATTACTTATTATTATATTTATAATACTCGATGAACTCTTTCCACTTAAAAAAATCTTTTCTTTCGTGGCACCAAAATTGGCCTATATGTTCTCGAGTCTCTTCATTAGCCTCTCGGCTCTGTTCGTCACTTGCTTGTACCATCGTGAATCTCTCCCCTCTTTGGCAGCTTCTTTCCAATTACCACTTTGCAGCGCTGCATTGTGGTTCTTAAATTTACTCAAGCGCGTAAGTCCCATATTAAACATCATGTTTGCAACAATTTGTTTTACCTCTTCAGGATAATTGTCCCAACCATCATGTAATTTTTCGCAGTCACCTATGACTACTTGAACGTCTTTTTCAAAACATTCATCAACCCTTTCTTCTGAAACTAGAACGCCAACGTCCTTTTCAAATTCTGGGTCTGATTCTAAAACTAGATGACCAATACCAAACGTAGGATAACCTAAGTGGTCTTTATATATAGCATACACTACACCTTCATCTATTTTTAGTTGTTCTTTTAATTTATTTATATCCATTTTTTGTTCCTCTAAACATTTCATCCACCATATTGCCATATTATTTATATACCGTTATTTATATTAATTAAAATTCCAAAAAACTAAACTATACCTAGTTCCTTTAGTTACTTCTGATATACCATGTTTAGGTCTTGCATTAACATCACCTTCAGGTTGAGGTATTTGAATTAGAGAACCAACATCTTGTGGAATCTCATTACCATCTACTGTTAATACACCACCTTCATAATTATTATTAAGTGGTATAATCATTAAATCTTTTGAACGTAAATCTAAACCTGGTTCATAACAGTCTGAATGTAACATACCAGTTCTATCTCTGTGTTCTTTTACAAAATCACCAACTTCGTATTTCATAACTTTAGTACCTAGTACTTTTAATCCATCCCACTCAGGAAAGATATGTTCTATAGGTGATTGTAATACTTTTCGTATTTTCATACCTTGCTCTTGAGTAAATTCATGTCCATCATGACCTATAACAGGGTCATATACCCATTCATGTTTTCTATTGATTAACTCTTCACACTCTTCTTGTGTAAGTATGTCTTTTACTATTTTATATTTCATTTAAAATCTCTCTTATTATTTCCCAGTTCTCTTCTGGCTTTCCATAGTTTTCTAAAGCATTAACTTGCCCACCCTCTTTAGGTAAAACCAATTTTGGAAATATCCTAAACCTATAATTAATAGGATAAGGTGGATTAAAATCAAATCTTACCTCAGTAATTACATGTTCAGTAAGTAATTCTAAATCATGAAAATCATTATAAAAATGAAACATTTCTTCATGCTCATTTAATATAAAGGAATCCATTTTTTGTATTCCAACATTATTATGAATTAACTTTCTCCAACCACCTGGAGTACAATTAATAAACTCTAGTTTCCATTTTGATTCTTCATCAATTGGATTTACATCATACAGTATATTTTTATAACTACCGTGTAAACTTTTAGACCATAAGTTTTCTCTATGTGTATGTATAAACTTAGTGTCTGGAGTAAGTTCTTTTGAATAAAAGTTTATAAAAGTTTTATTCTGCATTGGTAATCTTATACAACCTAACCCATGAAAATAAGGTTGAGCTGGACTTCCAATTCCTTCTCCTTTTGGCCACTTTTCTTTAATTATATTCTTTCTTAAATAATCTATACTATACATAATCTTTTAAAAGTATCGGTTGTGGCCAACCTACCTTTTCATATTTATAATCTTTCCTAGCAAACAATTGTTCTACTTTATAATAATTATGATATTTTGTTATAATTCTACCATGTTTCTCATTATTATTTAATTTCCACAATTTATATCTTATTATCTTTTCATCAAAATAATAAGTACCTTGATGATCATTAAATCTTTCTATATGATCAAAAAGTTTATTGTCTGGTAAAATAGTAATATCTAATTTAAATCCTATTCCTATTGTTTTCCAAAACTTCCATAACTTTTCTGCTATGTCGTTATTTATATCCCCAACAAATATTATATCAAAATCATTAGCATCTGGATTACCAAAGGTTCCCCATTTATATATTTTATGATTAGGAAACTTATCTTCTAAGTTATAATCAATCAGTTTCTGGTGAATAGTTTCCACTTACAATCCATTTTAATCCAGGATTCTCAAAGGTTACATTTTCATAGTAAGCATAGAAATGTCCAGCTTCAGTACCCACATAGTGAGTATCTACTGCACCTTCATGATATGTTCTATTAATATCTGGTCGCATATCTTCTACTTTTACCCACGCTGATGAAGATTCATCACTTAACCAAACTGGGTGATCATTTGTAATCTTGAGACCATTCTCAACATTCCAATATCCTGAACGATTATGGATAACGTTTTCAGTAACTCTAGTATATACTTTACCAGCTGACCTATTATTTAAATCCGCTATTGTTTCTATATTATCACCTACAACTACTGAAGATATTGGTATAAGACCTTTTGTTTCGTGACGCACTTGCATAGTTGGAAGTAAACATGAGAAATCGGGTGGCTCGTATGAAGTTGCTTCAAGATCAACACTGTTTGTAATATTTGGTGATCTTAAAGTAATGATTTTATTATTATCGCTATTAGCTCTTAGCTCTAGAGCTACATAATCTCCAGATGCATTAGTTACAAGTGTTACAGAATCACCACTACTTGAATAGCTTTGTGCAGTTAGTGAAAGTCTATGTGTTTGTGTATTTGCCCCGGCTCCGCCTAAGACTGCTGGAGTAATTGTTACCCAATTACCTGTAAAATCATGGTTAGTAACATTTGCTTGAGCCCCTGTTCTTACATCTTGGCTTGCAGCACTAAGAGTACCTCCTGGGTTAATATGTATAGATATTTTATCAGTGGAACCTCCGTCCGTAGTGATATCTCCATCTACTATTATCCAACGAGCTTCTAATATTGTAGGATTACCCCCACTACTAGAAAAACTGCCTCCAGTTTGAAAAGTAGAACCACCACTTCCTGCTACATCTCTAGTTTCATGAGTATGAGAACCGTTTGAGTTAAAGGTAAGTTTTACTTCTACATCACAATCTGCATATGACCCGTCATCCTCTCTAGTTAAAGCATCATATTGACCTGATGCTGCATATGCAACTCCTCCTACTGGAGTATTCCAAACAAATGCTGGAGGTGATTCATCATGGTCATAACCTCGCCACTCAGATATTTTTTTAGGATTTGCTGTTATACCTGAACCTGTTTCTCCTGATGTATTATCACTACCAGTCCAACCATAAGTTGTATTAATTGTATTATATGTACCATTAGATAATTTTGTAAATGATACATTAGTTTCACCATCTATATTTTGTGCAGCATAGTCATCTTCATTCATTTCTGAAAAGATTCCTTCGAGATTAATTTGTCCTGAGCTAGGAACTGGCATTAGAGTCCAGTCCCTCTTTGAGCTGAAAAACTTAATTGCCAATAATTTGATAATGCAGTATATGTATCTGAACCGCTTACAGCTTTAATTCTTATTCTTACATTTACACTACCGTTATGAAATGAACTTCTACCAATACTAACTTTAGTGTTGTTAGCAAATCTAGATACTTTTGCTGTCCAAGTCTTTTGTGACGCAGACCCATCAATAATTAGTGATTCCCCAGTTGCAGCCATTCCAGTAAAGCTTGGTATGCTTGCATAGACTGCACCTCCACTTTCGTTTGTATTTGATGGTTTAGTTATATCAGAAGTACTTGTAGTATATGTACCTATCTCACCGGGAAGTCCTTTATAACTTCCTATAGTATCTTCACTTGAAGCATATCCTGTACTTGAAGTATCGTATTCATAAGTATATGTCCATGTTGCATTTTCTAAATTGACATAAGGTATTAATATATATCCTGAATTACTTCCACCACCAGCTATTGAAGAACTATCACCATCTTTCAGTAATAGTATCATAATTCTTTTATTATCTTTATCATTACCTATGTGTATACTTCCAGTTGAGTTGGCTTGGGTAACTGGTGAATTACCTTGGGTATGAGAGTTATTCATTTCCCAGAATGATGCAGATCTAAATGAAGAAGTATCAAGGTCACATGATGGCGAGCTACTTGAAAATGCTGATGCGACGTTTACACTTGTAGATGTATTAGTGGTAAATGAACTTACAGACCCTGCACCTGTACCATTAAAAGATGTTGGATCAAAGTCATGATCATAATCATAAAACTCTGACATTTGAAACGGAGGTGATTGGTTTGGTGGATTTGAACCTGATGCAGTGTTATTATCAACGTCTACACCTACCCCACCTGAAGTTTTATAATCAAAATTATTTATGGCCGGTGAGTCCACTCCGTCCTGAGACAATCCAGTCAAAGATACATCTACTACTGCATCAGTGTTTCCCTTTTTTTCATCAACGATATCTTTCATTGATATTTGTCCTGAACTTGGTAGTGCCATTACTTAATTATCCCCGCTATTAACTCTTCAAAAGCTTCAACCTTTTCTGTTCTCTTAGGCCAGTAGATATAATCTTTTTCTGGGTTCTTTTTTAAATTTAATAGTAAAGGTAATATAGAATTATATAGCTTATTTAATTTATCTTCAAGTTCTTCAGCTTTACCTGATGTTGATTCTAATTTTTGTGTTTGCTTTTGGACTACTTCCAGTTCATCTTCGTCGACTGCTGTAAATCCAAAATCAAATTGGTCTAAATCTATACTCATGTTTTTTCCTCTTTAGTATATTTATAATCAGAAGCTGACTGTTTTTCTTTTTTCTTGTTGCCAAATATTCTATCCCAATTATCTTCAAACTTTTTATGATCTGTTGGTCTTTGCTTAGAGCCTTTTCCTCCGTGCCACTTAGACATAATTAATCCAATAATAAATTGCACCACCTATGAGTGCTATAGATGCAAAGATTCGTAATACCCAAATCCAAAAAGCTTTCTTTTTCTTTTTATGGTATTCTTCTAAATCTAATACTTGTCGTATTCTATCTATCTTATCCAAAAACTACTCCGCCTCTTTTTATTAATTCGTTCTTAATCTTTTGTTTATCTCTTTTCCTGGTATTAGAATTATTATATTTATCTATTAATTCTTTTTTATCAACTATATGAATATAGTTGTGTTGTGTTTCCAATTTACCAGTTTGTCTATTTTTAACTGTTACGCTTTTACCTAATTTTATTGGCATAATATTTCTCCATTATTTAATTCTTTTTACACTTCCTTTCAAATCAGCTAGATAAGCAAAAAACTCTACTTGTGGATATTCTCTTTTTAAATCCAATAAAGCCTTTAGGTTATCAGTGTGATCATCGAATAAACGAACTCTAGCATATTTACCTGTATCTAAATACTTTTTAAATACTACAGTTTTATTTGCTGCGCTATTCTTACCACCCACATTTCCAGCTCTTTCAACATATACGTTCTTCATTGGTATACCATGAGCTTCTAATGTTTTAATGAATAAATCTTTATTATCCATATCAGAACGAGCAGTTACAATAATAACTTTACTTCCTCTGGCTGTAGCATTTTTAATAATTGCTTTAGCCTTTTCAATCATTCGTGCTATGGGGGTGGCAGTTTTGTAAAAGATCTTTGATGATTTAAATTCACCATAATCCCATTCCTCTTCTCTACCTAATTTATAGGAATTATATTCTTGAGGTGTGAGTTCTTTTACTCTGCCAGTGTTTTTGTTTTTAACTCTGACTTTAGCTTTAGAAATAAACATAGTATCATCTATATCAAATATAGTTAATCCTTTACCTGCTTTTTCTGCTAAAAATTCGTTAAACTTTTTCATAGATATATTATACCACACTTTTTGTGTTTTGTAAATATCTATTTATAATTTTAAGTCTTTTATAGTGTTAATTTTATCTTGTGCTTCTGCTATTTTACCAACTTGAGTTTCTATTGCTTCTACCACTTCAGGGTGTTCACCAATACCTACAGAGTTTCTTGTATATACAAGTATGTTAGCTTCTGCTATTGCGATTTCGCCTTCTAGTTTTTTAATTAATGCTTCTAACATAAAATTCATCTCGTTTCCTCCCAAAACTTTTCTCTTTTATACTTAGTAATAGTATTTATTAGTTCTTCTGTATAATTATCTCTATCTTCTATAAATATCTGCGGTCCCATATCTCCAGCAATTGCTACTACTAATTGCTTAATTGGTTGTCCTGTTCTTTCTTCCCACATGATTGCATATGCTGCAGCTTGCATAAAGTAATTAGATATCCATTCTTTTTTCTTTTCTTTACGAGATGTTTTCCAATCTATAATAGAATCTTTACCATTCCATACACCAACGCAGTCAACTCTTCCAGCAACTCCTAAATGTTTAGAATATAGCGGTGCTTCTATAGAATATATTTTTGATAAGTTTTCATCAATAGCAGGTTGTATATCTTTAAATGTTTGTATATTATGTGGCATTTCTCCTGATAGATATTCAGAATCATTTTGTATATACTTTTCTATGATATGATGGATTTTAGTACCACGCGAAGAGGCCACTCGGCTGATACGATTAGCCTCCTCTTCTCCAACTCTCTCCCTCCACTTTTGGATAGCTTCACGAGACAGTATTGACAAAACTGTTGTGATACTCGGATATTGATTACCCTCCGGGTCTACATAATGTCTACCCTTTGTTTTTGTTTCCGAATTCAAGTCACTATAACCTAAATCAATTTCTTCATGTATAAAATTCATATAATTATTTATTATCCTCTGATATCAATAGCAGGTGTAGGTACAACAATAGATGGACATCTAGATTTAAATATTAAGTGAGTAGCTTTTCTTGCTTCTCTAATATTTAAAAGATTGTCACTATTCTTGTCAGCATAGTCAAACATTTGACCAACTTTTTTACAACCACTTTGAACCAGCTCAGCTTTTGTGATATAATCATCACCGTTTAAATCAAATTTTCTCATTCTCCAATCATCAGCAAATGCATCTGATACGAATAATGAAAGAACTGATATGCTTAATAGCTTTTTCATTTTTACTCTCCTATGTAAAGGCTAATCGTCCAGAAGGAAAGTAACATAAAGCCAAACACAAGTACTTGTATAATTGCAGCATAAGTTATCTGCTTCATAGGATGTACTTCTACTAACTTTTCAATAACCGATTCGTCGGGTGATAAGTTAATCGCTTGTAGTATTTTTTCTTCCTTAGATTTCGCCATATCAATTATATATATAATATATTATAACTCAACATTATTTTGTTTTAATATTATCTTTTAATCTAGGAGGCATACCAGACTTTATTCTAGACTGCACTTCTTTCCAGCCATCTCCAGCTTTAGTTTCTTTTGACTTAAATCCATTATAACTAAATCCTGGTGCTGTCCATGTTCCTGATTCTAAATGTGGGTTATCTTTGAGGAACTGTTCTTTATCAGAATACTTCATCATATGTTCTTCAATTTTACCCGTTTCTTTATTTTTAAAATCATACAGTGGCATTTTGATAACCTCTCCACCAATCAGGTGCTTGTCTACCCCATTCCCATTTTGCAAAAGGTTTAGCTTCATGATAGTAATTACGATATGCTTGTACAGCATTACCTGTTACTTTACATTGTGGATAATGATTCATAGCTTGTGCAAATTCTGTAAGACCTGCATCTGGTATATTCTTTGGTGACCTAGCTAATAGTGTACCTAGTTTACTAAAAGTAGCATGAACTTTTTTTCTTCTAAATTCATATTCTAAAGCCATAGCATTAAAGTGTTCATAATGCCATTGATAGTTTGTAGAAGATTGCATTGTCCATGTTGTACATGGATGATACTTGTGAACTGCTAGATAATACATATCATCACGTTTATCACCAAAGGTATAATATTGTTGCATCGTTTTACCTGACCTAGATCGTCTCCTTTCCGGAGTACCATCTAGCATTCTATGAGCTGTTGATAGCATTTGTGCAGACTCAACAATCATTTTAGGTATATGTTTATCGCATAGCATTTGCGCTGCTATAATTGGATCATCATCTAATATAAATATGTTCATAATATATATTATACCACAGTTTCAGTCAAATGTAAACTACTTTTTACTTTTCTTTGTTGTTTTCTTTGCAGGTGTTGTTTTCTTTGCAGCTGCTTTTTTAACTGGTGGCTTTGCGATTAATCCAGGGAAAGCATCTTGCACTACTTTTAATGTAAGACCTTTATACTCATCATATAAGTTACGTTCTTTTGCCAATAAAAGAACTTTAGCCTCTTCCTGATTTAATGATTCTAATAAATCTACAAATAGTTTTTCTCTTTTAGCTTGTATTATATCTGAATTGCCATTAAAGAAATGTCTAAGTCTTTTGAATCCTCTATGTAGGTTTATATATTCCATACCAGCTGGTGCATCATCTTTTCTATAAGGTGGGTCACCTTTAGGTAAATCTGAAACTACAGCTTCATCGAAATTGATTCTCAACACTGCTTTGAGTGCTGGAAATTGGTTATGTTTTTGTAAATATGCTACTCTAGCCTTATGTAGTTCTTTTCCTTCAACTTCAGTAAGACCTTTTAATATTTCACTAATTAATGGTTTAGCCATTGTAAAATTCCTCCGCGACTTCAATCAATAGATTGCATCTTTTTTTAATTAAATAATTTAATACTTTCATTTTCATGGGAACCTTTTGGTTCTCATATGTATTTATAATAGTTGTTTGGATATCATCAGGTATCTCAGTCAAATCAATTAACTTTTTATTACGTTGATAATTCCTATATATTTCTTCAGGCATAATTTCTCTTAACTTATCAGAGTTTTCTAACCACTCATCAATTCTAGTTTGCCTCAATGGTGTTTGAGATTTATCTGTTACAAACGTATCGTCTGCTGATAAAACATTTGGTACACCATCACCACCATCACCACGCATAATGTGATTAAACGCATATATCCTTGGATTCTTGTCAGTAACCATCTTCTTTTGAATTGGACTGAACTGTTTAACATTTTTGTATTTTTGCAATTGAATGAAATCTTTATCACTAGATACAATCATTATTGGTTCATCTTTACCAAACTCTTGAGACTCTAATGTAAGTGCAGCTATAATATCATCAGCTTCACAACCTTGCATATGTATTACTTTATACGGTAGGTTATCTCTTATCTCATCTCTGATTAAATGTAATATTCTAAATATTTCTGTCCAATCTTGAGTAGAAGCATCTCTACCTTTTTTTCTGTTTGCTTTATAATATGGATAATAATCTTTACGCCAGGTATTCATGCCATCAGCACATATAACCATTTGGCCATATTCATCTCTGTATTTCTTATTATACATACGTATACTGTTTAGTATCATATGACGAATCATTTCTTCGTCATTTAGTTTTTGCACTATAATATTTGATAGTGCGATTTGTGAATAATCAAGTAGTATCATTATCTTCTTCCTCAAGTTGGTCGAGAAGTTTCTTGAGTTCTTCACGACCTTGTTCATTTGCAGCTAACAGTGCTTTAATTTCAATATAAGATCTATCGAATGTACGATGTAACCTATGGGGTATACCTACATATCGATTAAGCATTGCATTAATCATATTTACAATTACAAACATATCTCTAGATTCTTGTAGTGTTTCATCTCTAAAATTCATACCGTCGAATTCTCTAAAATTAGTAGCTTGTCCGGTTGTAATGAATTCTTCTAATACTTCCATTAGATATTGAGATACTTCAACACATTCATCAGATATTGCATCTAATGGGTCTATGTCTTTTTTGATTTCCTCACCAGTAGGGAATTTGTAAATTTTTGCCATAATAATATATTATACCACAGTTTACACATAATGTAAATAGTTATTTTAAGTTTTTTACTGCATTACCGCCAAGTCTTATTTGAATAATACCATTATAGTATTGATCGTTCAAAAGAACATCTCTATCAAATTGTTCTTTAGCTTCCATATATGCACATTCACCTTTTGTCCTACATAAGTGTATAATTTCTCTATGAAACATTTCATCACCTTGTTTTTCTACTTCTTCTTTAAGGTGTACATTACTTCCATAATATTTTTTCCAATCTGATTCTACAAGTAGTCTTTTTCTACGTTTTCTAGTTTTGGTTATAGGTAATGTTTTTTTACTCCAAAAGAATTTCTTTCCTACATACATTCGTCCTGTAGCTCTATTCGTTATGAGATACACGAAACCATAAACGTCTTTGTGATCGTAATCTTTTGGCAGTTCGTATTCTTTGCCTTCGTAATGCCATGCCATATAGTTATTTATTCATGGAAATCCAATTCATCTTCATGATCTACTGCTGTACCACAATGTGGACAAAATATAACTGGTGGTCTTTCTTCTATAAAATATATACGAGTTTCTACAAAACAAAACTCACAGTTATGAGTATACCAATGATTTGGTTCCATAATAGTTATCCTATCTTTTCTTTGAGGTTATCATATCCACCAATCTTTTCGCCTTCAACGATAATCTGTGGAAATGTCCTAGCACCTGGAAATTTTTCTAGCATTTCTTCTCTATTAAAATCTTTCCCGTAATGGAAATATTGATATTCTAATCCTTCTTTTTCACAAAGTTGTTTTGCCATATCGCAAAATGGACATGGTGTTTTTCCATAAATCTCTATCATAATGTTTCCTCAATAAATTTACCAATTGTTTCTA
>Ga0181390_1000621_pt1 | contig 16140 bp, 24 predicted proteins | sample 13SPOviralmetaG_FD_130085 | JGI IMG/M metagenome (GOLD analysis project Ga0181390, IMG submission 130085) | Marine viral communities from the oligotrophic San Pedro Time Series (SPOT) site, San Pedro Channel, CA, USA - 13 SPOT_SRF_2010-07-21 | ecosystem: Environmental > Aquatic > Marine > Strait...
CTTCTCGTAGGCTTCAATCATATTGATCCAAGATGTGCGAGAACCCTTTGTTCCCTTTGCACCGTACAACCAAATCAATGGCATACGTTTCTTATTCGACGGTTGATTGGCGTGCCAGTCTAATGCACTGACGTGACCAAACAAACCTTCTTCTCCATGTTTATTTTTCTCACCTGTAACCCTGAGTATTCCGTCCTGTAGGGATATGTGTTTGGTACGTTCGTGAGTTGTGCGTTGAACATTACCCAACTTTCTACAGAATGCAAGTTCATCGTCTGGTGTCAAATCTTGATTCTTGAATACGACAACCATCTGCGTTAATACAGTAGCACCAAGATAAAGAATCTCTTTCTCAGTAAGATCCTGTATCTTACCTTCTACTATCATCGTCCAACCGTTATCGTGGTAATGCATTGAATCTGGAAGAGAAGTGCCTTTAAATAATTCTGTTAGTACACTCATACCAATCTGTTCTTTATCAGCGTTCTTACGTTAAACTCTAGGTCTGCCAGAGTACCATTGTTGTCAATCCAAAAGTCTGCCATCCAAGGTTTCATACTATTACTAGTTTCATCTTCGGGTGGTAGATAGTCTGACCTGTCTACCCAGATTGCATAGTCATAGACATTTTCGTTCTTCATAGAAGACCACTCACGTTTATTTCTCAATCCACAATATATGTCAAACTTCTCGAATATCTCTCTACCCAGTCGTGCAAGATCAGATCCACAGTAACTAGATATCATCTCATACCATTCTTGACGGTGGTTATGCCTGTCGTTATAACATTCCTCAACTGTCTTATATCCATACTTCTTGGATAGTGTTGGGAACATTACGTGGCCTGCACAAAACTCACTCGACGATTGATAATTGAGATCCATCTCTTTGCACAGAATATCAGACACAGTATCCTTACCATGTCTTCCATAACCTATCACAAGTAGTTTTGGTCTGATTAGATCCAACGGTACTCCACCGCTATTCCAATTCATAGTCCATTCTGTTTTTGTCACTCATCACCCCTGTACTGAGTAGAACCCCAGCTGTTTGCTGTGCGGTATGTTGCCAATGTGATGAACACACCAGAAATAAACAAAACGTGTGCAATTGCACTAATACCAAATACAATCCAACTACCCACCATCATACTAAAGATAATGCACCACATCCACGCAAGGATCTGGAATGCCATATGTCGTACCATTAGGTTTGGGATATTTCCAAGAGGTGATTTATCTACAATCATAATAGTAGACCAACTATCTTTTATAAAACTTTTCATAATAAACTTCTTTGTGTGTTGCCAGTGGGCAAGATTTTATGACCTAATGCCCAGTTCTCCGCAGCGTCTTCAACATAGTGAACAGACTTACCGTGGAATGATTCTGTATAAAATACATTACCCATTTTATCATAATAATCGATATAATACAACCCCTCAAACTGATTAAGTTTTACTACTGCCTTTGGCATGTTACCAGCTTCATTCAAATAGTAGTAATTACTATCCATTCTTGTACCAGTAAGTTCTTGCACCGTTTCTTTTGGAATCGGTGCTTCCTGCCAATATGTTGATATCTCTAAATCTTCACTCATTATTCTTCCTCTATTTCCGCAATTAAATCATCTCTCAAATCTTGTGCAAGTTCGTCTTTCTTTGTTCCTTTACCACTAGTTTGTCCATCTTCACCAGAAAGAAACTTATATGCAAGAGTAATACGATCACACCCAGCGTATGCGGCGTGCCAACAGTGATGTTCTGGTTCTGATTTTGCACCAAAATAATAATGTCTACACGCCCATCCTGGCGTGTCTTGTACTGTAACTATCTCGTCTTTGACTGGATCGTGGTATCTGAAGTATCCATCACCAGTCCTAGACCATGTGAATAGAATCTGATATGCTGGTGCGTTCCAGTTTGTGTGCCAACCGACGTGACCACCTGTTGGATAATAGTTAAATAATGCCGCAGAATGAACACCGAGAGTTTCCGCAAATCTCATTCTAACTAGATCTCGAATACCTCTCCATTTCTCTGGATCTTGTTCTGCCATTCTAGATACTGGCTGAGAGAAATGTTGTTCTGGAAAACCTGTGTGTTTTTCACCTATTGCTTTTTGTTTGTGAAAATACTCATCACTACAATACAGTTTACCATTTGTCGCTGCATCGTGTGGATCACGAACCCAGTATTTTTTATCGTTGTATCCATCAATATTAAAGAATATATCAACAAACTCATTTAATTGAGAAAGTAACTGTTTATTTCTTACTACAACTTCAGTCATCTACAACTTCTTCCACCTAATGTATGAACTCTATTTCTACCCCAACACCTATCTTTAGGTTTGATTCTACCGTTTGGCAACGCCTGGCCTGGATATCTGTAGTGCGGATTTTGTATTAAGAAGTCCGCCATCTCTTTATCTTTGACTTTCGTTTGTGCCTGTAACAGTCTTGACTGACAAGTTGCAACACTGTTCCAATTAGGTTCTTCACTGGTTGCAACGTTTTTTCGTGTATCCATACAGTATTGTGTTATTTCATTTGTACGCATATCCACTAATAATTCAAATAACATGTCTAACATTTTACATCTCCGATATCATAGGAAATATTCTACTAATCGCTTGACCACAAGCGTTTGCAAGTTCCATATGTTCTTTCTGTGTACCGTTCTCTGAACGCAATTCAATATAATGAATCCAAGAACGAATTGTACCGTTTACATAAACTCTACTGACCGTGTTACCTTCTGGTAAAACAGATCTCGCCTGTTCTTTTGCGATACCATTATCTATTGCCCATTTATAAGCCTTTTTAGATTGTTCAATAACCTTTAACTGTTCTTCTTCCCAACGCTCTTTCAAATATTCATTGTCAGTGTCAATACTGTTCTGTCTATTCTTTGTATCCTGTAGTCTTGCCTCACGTACTACAAAGGTTTCGGGCATTGCATTTGGATCTGCATATCGTTGCGAGAACTCTTGAAATGAAAACGATCTGTGACGTAATAACTGTCGTGCAATATCACGTGTTGTTGTGATCTCAATACACGCAGATGCCATTTCAAACGGTGACCAGTGTTTGTGTTTGATCAAGTATTTTAAAAGTTTTTGAGTAGTTTTCGTGTTTGCCTGATTAGTAGGATTCGAGACCTTTGCACAATATGCGATAAGATCTTGAATGTTCTCCAATCCCATGATGCCTGGCTCCCCAGAATGAACATGTCTTACTGGTTGTGAGTGTGATATTAGTGTTGCCTTCATAGTTTGAAATCCCTAAATTTATCGTCTTCTGCTTGTTGACCCTGACCAAAATCTGATTTATCAAAAGTTGGTTTGTCATCCACTAGGTTCTGATCATTCTCGTCTGCGTCAGTCAAGACCATTTTGGATCTATCTACTGCAATAACAAAACGTTTGTATGCGTTCAGATCATTGTATCTGTTCTTTAATTGTTTGACCATTATCTGTCCGAGTTGATCCAACTCCTCAGATGATACCAACGCAAACATGAAGTCGGCGGTAGCGGGTAATCCAAAAGACTCGGAAGTGTCCTCAAGGCCAGGATCTGACGAAGAAAAACCACTACGTGTCGTCTGCGTTGCAGAGAAGATCGGTAAGTCGAACTCGACTGCGAGTCCACGCATTTCTTCCGCGATTGCTTTGATGTATGTGTATGAATTGATCGAGCCTCCCATTGCTTTCATTCTAGATGATGAACAAATATTTAGGTAGTCAATATAGATGACATCTGGTACAAACGACTTCTTCAGTTTTAACTCATTCAACAATGCACGAAAGTGATTGACATTTGCAGCCCCAGTGGGGTATTCTTTGATGATAAGTTTACCAGTAGTTTTTGTTTTGATTTCATTAATCTTCTCAGTAAACATGTTCTTAGACAAGTTCTCAATCTGATCGATAGGGATGTTCAAGAGGTTTGCGTCAATGCGTTCTGCAATACGTTCCTCTGCCATCTCCATAGTGATATACAAAACATTCTTGTTGTCAAGTAAGTTTGCAGACGCACAATGACACATGAACAAAGACTTACCAACACCTGTACCAGCCAATGCGATATTAAGTGTTTTCTTTGGTACACCACCTTTGGTGATCTTGTTGAAATAGTCTAGGTCAAACCTGATCCGTTCTTCTGTCTCGTGATAGAAGTCAAATCGTTCTTCTGCACTAGAGATATAGTCGTGACCGACATTCGTATCAAATGTAACCGACAACGCTTTTTGCAATATGTCTGGAAGTGCGTTTTTATTGAGATCTTTATGTTTACCGTCAATGATAGAGATAGACTCCATCACTGCATTAAACAATGCACGATCCTGACACCACTGTTCTGTGGTATCAAGTAACCAGTTTAGATCCGACTCATCCCCTTTGAACAGTTCAGGCAATACCTCTTGGGCATGTCTGAACTGTTCGTCGGAGAGGGAGTCCGTTTCGTCAAGTTGTACCTTGAACGCATCAATAGTTGGAAGTACATTGTACTGGTGTACGTACTTTGCGACTTGTTTAAATAGTTGGGCATATACCCCTTCAAAGTATTCTGGCTGAATAAATGGTAATACACGTCGTGTGTATTCCTCATTGTTCAAAATATTTCGGATAACAAGTTGATTAAGATTTTGTGACATCTGTATCCTTCGAATCAAGTTCTAACATTATGTTATATAATACATCACCAGTGAACGTTTGTAAAGAGGTATTCTCAGTTGTTAGAAAAGAATCTGGACTTGTAACAATCTCAAAACTGTATTTCAGTTCATCTGTATCTTCGTCGATGCGGATAGCACCAAACTTGATAACAGTTTCGGGAAACTCACCTTCAAGAAATCTTACATGCCAATGATCATTATCTCCATCTGGAACTAATTCGTAATCGACATTTTCTTTCATTCTTCTGTAGCAATCTCATCCATCTCTACGAGAGACTTGTGTCCAATCGTATATTGTTTCTTAATAAACTCTTCGAAGTCAGAGTTCTCGAATACTGGATTCCAAAACTCTTCTGTCTTGGTATCCTTCTCACGATACTTAGGTTGAAGAAGTTCTCCAGTTTCCTTGTCTACACGACAATACCAACCATTAGATGGTTTTGCAACATACTCACCAGCCAGTGCGACTTCTAGAAGTCCTGACCATTTCTCGACACCACCATCCCATGATACTGAGATAGGTATCTTAGACTTCTCTTTGACATAACGAGACTTATCCACATTAATAACAAAGTCATACCCTGTCACTTCTGTTCCTGTCTTGTTCTGTCTACGTCCTACGATCCATACGTGATCGGCAGAGTAGTAGATACCTGTACCACCAGATACAATATCTTTCGGAAACAATCCAATCTCTTTGTATGTGTGATTGACTGCAATCAAAGGAATACTCTTCATATTCAGATATGGTGTGACCATACGGAATAAACTCTTGAATGCTTTTGCACGAGACATATCCGCAACAGACTTCTCGTTCTGTGCGTCTTCAAGTTCTTTCTTGGACGCAAGGTTACCGACTGAATCGATAACAATAATAACATCATCTTTTGCGTCGAGTGCTTCCAACTGAGCAACGATATCGAATTTGAGTTCTTCGACATTGGTAATAGGAGTGTGCATCACTCTGTCAGTGTCAATACCAAACTGTTCAAAATAAGACTGTGGTGATCCAAACTCGGAATCATAGAATAACATCACCGCGTCTTTCTTTTGTTTCAGATAGGCACCTGCCATCATCAACGCAAAAGATGTTTTAAAATGTTTACTTGGGCCTGCCAGGACGATAAGTCCTTGCGATAATCCACCCTTAATAGATCCCGACAACGCAACGTTCATCATAGGAACGTCTGTAGGTATCTGATCTTTCTCAACGAAGAACGAAGACTCCGACAACACATTTGTGTGTTTGAGTTTTGAATTCTTCTTCAATTTATCCATAATGTTTGACATATTATACTTTCTCTCTATTCAAATAGGTTTCGTTAATTTTATCAACTTCTGCCAATAAAGTCAACCTATCTTCTGCTTTAATTAATCCTTTAAGAGATGCATTTGCGGCCTCGTTGTCTTCTCCTCGTCCACCATCAATATTAGGTACACGTAGACCCCAATGACCAACACGTCTGTCACTACCAATATGAGTTGCAACAGAATGATAATCACCACCAAATGCAGTTACGACATCATACAACTGGTTCCAGAATACTTTCTTCATAATCATAAATCCAGAAATACTCATCTCGACAAATGCCGCCTCTGTAGGTGAAAGGTGTGCAGATTGTGAAACAGATATAAGAGAGAATCTATAGTAGATTTCCTGTACGGCCGTAGTAGACTTAGGAGCGCCACCAAAAATGTGAAACCCTACGTTGATCTTTTCTTCAACTGTATTGGTTTCAGATGGCATATCTGGTGCATATACTACACGTGCGTTTCTCGCACAAATACGTTCTACCAATGCAACTGGTAAACTTGTTTTGATAACAATTCCAGATTGAGTATTTTGCAGAGAACGAAGAGTTGCATCTTCTAGTTCTACTGCATCTACCACACCCTCATCTGTAAGCTTGGTATCTACACAGATAAAGATAATTTGTGGATTTGATTCGAGAACGTCCTCAATTTTCATATCAATGCCATCTGCATGATAGATCCTGTTGCGTGGTTTTGAAAAGGCGTATTTCAAAGTATCCGTTGTCGAGTTATTTCCGATAATCCCAACATTAAACTTTGTACCTTCTGGTCGAATGGTATCGATATCATCTTCTTTACCGACTACTTCAACGTCTTTATTTTCTTCAGTCATATTGATTCCTATAGTTACTTGTAGTCATTATACCACAAATCATATGTATTGTAAAGTTATCTACCGTAGAATTTTATGTTGTCTGTTCTTTGTTTTGAAAACAAATACCAACAACAGTTATCTTTTCCACTAGTGTCACCAAACCATTTTACTCTACCGACACTCACTATCTTTCGACATAAAAGCATGTATGGCATTGCTTGTTTGGTGTGCATCCAATCTGCATCAAACAGTAACCAAGTAGGTGTTTGTTCTGCTAGATGTTCTATCATTGGATGTAATATTTTTCTATCCCATGGCGGATTAGTTATACAGACATCACACATTGATACGTCTGCGTCAAATACGTCCATCTCACCTACCCAGTCAACCTGAGGCTCGATATCAGTCATCCAATATCCAAGTAGATTTGTTAGATCTTGTATATGACGTATCAGTCTACCGTCACCGGCACATGGTTCTGCAAATATCCCCTTCTTGGGCAAATGTGGTATGAGCGGTATAACCGCTTCCATAGGAGTCGGATAGTAGTCTCTTGGTTTCCGTTCGAAGTTTGATCGTTTACCCATGTGTAGCGTCCTTTTTAGACCAATTTAAACCGCAATAATACTTACACGTTCTAGGAACGTCATTACTGTTTTCTTTTAACTTGTCGTAGAATCTAATCCATTCGTCTGATAAAATAATATCTTCGACATCTATATTATTATCTAGTTTTAAATTTTCTGTCATCAATTCTGCAAAATCAGATACAATAGCATTATCAGCCCAACAACATGGTAGTATAAACCCAGTTGCTGAATATGCAATTCTAAATCCTTTCAGACATAGTGGGTCTAATTTTATAGTGTCGTTTGTTGAGTGGTCTAAGTGGGTCATCATCTTTCCATCGTGAAGAAATTCTGCTTACAAATTTCATATTATACTGATCTGCTAATGCTTTTGCCTTTGTTATGTCGTTTTCATTATATCTAAAAATTATATATTGCCAAGTTACGATTGCTCCCATAGTAGCCAACATCTTCATATTTTCAAATACTTTTGGCCCGTCTTGATTAACTCTGTATATATGACTTTGTTCTGGCAAACCATCTAGTCCAAATCTCCATTTTATGTTAGGATTGATTTTATGTATTTTTTTATACCAACTAGAAGACTTTCCAGATCCATTAGTGCTTACTTGGACTTGGTTGTTTTTGCATATGTCCATAATTTTATCAAATTTAGGATGGTATATGGGATCTCCCATCTGACCACAAAATAATAAATCTTTAAAACCTTTTGATATTTTTTCAACGTTTTCTAAAGAAATATCATGCCCTCGTTTATGTAAATTGGGATAAGTTTGTCTCATACACTTTGGGCATTGTAGTCTACACCTATTGGTTATATCTAGATTGATCGCATTGTTATATCTAGTGGCCATTTGGTGTTACCGTTATTTCCTTTACTCTGTGTGGTTGCTCTAACACCCACATAATTATACTATCTACATATTCAAGAGACATCTTTGGAACATCTTTGTGTGCAGATCTCTCTGTATCAAAATACCCAAAGTTTATAATAGTCGTATTCGCACCCTCGTAAAACAATGCATCATTTGCATCTCTTAGTTGTTTCTTTTCCAGTGCGTATCGAAATTCTTTCTGGTGACCTTTTGTCCAGTCACTACTCGCAGACCCGATATTGATAATACGTTTTCCTTTGTGGTACGCCTGATATAATCTATGTATCTGAATGTAACCGTCATGTTTGTTGTTAATGAAAACATCACACTCATCCATAGTGTTAACAATTTGATCACCGTATTTGGTTACCAAGTATTTACCTAACCCTCTACGAGTTCCATTGATATACAACTTACTTGCCATTTACTCCACGATCAATAACTCTTTTTCTTAGTCCAGACGAACTGAACCTGTGATCTCTTTTGTTGAAGTATATACTGATATCTCTTTGTCTACAGATATCCTTACCTGTAAAGTCTTTGTCTCGGTATTCCTCACCCAGTATTCTTACATCAATATTGTACAGTTGTAGTATATCCTCTAGATCCTGTTCAGATCCATAAGGTATAATTTCATCTACGTACCCTACTGCCTTGAGTTGGGTGTATCTTTCAACAACTGTCTGAATGGGTGCATTCTTCTCTGGCCTGTCGTATGATGGATCAACTTGAATACCACATATCAAATAGTCGCATTGTTGTTTTGCATCACGCAACATCATCACGTGACCAGCGTGTAGTAGATCGAACGTACTACAAGTAAATCCTATCTTTTTACCCATCGTATCTATTACCATCAAATACACAAACGAAATACAAGTCTTCTATTTCGTGTGTGTTTGTTACTTTGTGAAACGCACCGTCTGGAATCAATACAATCGAACCTTTCTTTACATCAAAGTTCTCATCGTCTACTTGAATATATCCTTCACCAGAGTGAAAGAAATAAACCTCTTCCTGACAGTCATGCGAGTGACCGTTTGTACTGCAACCAGCCCTCAACCGTGTACTACTCAACATAAGATTATTTAAATGATCGTTATCCCTAACGACATATCTATGATCTTCTTTGACTTTCTTACCACGAATATCATCAAAATTACATACTTGGGGCATCACGTCACCCCAAATATAAAACGAGCGCTGGTGGCCCCAGTATGAGAAGAATTACAATCAAGAACGCCAACCATAAATGATTCCATTCTGTCTTCATTCAACATGTTCTTCCATGATGTCTAACATGTCTTTATACTTTGCAGCCTTGTCGAGTTCAATTTCGATTGCCTCGATGATATCAGAGTGTTCTCCAATACCAGCAGGATTGTTCAAATACACCTCTACGTTTGCAAGGTGTGCATCAAACATTCCTGTTAGATGACTTTTGGTTGCGTGAACCAGTTTTTCTCGTATTCTCATTGTCATGCGTGGCCTACCGTTTCTCTCTTTATATCTTGGTGGTTAAATTCTGCCCAGTATAGTTCAAATGCAATACCACCCTCTAGGCATTCAAATTGATGGTATATGCCTGGTTTGACCTTTGTATAGTCACCAGCGTATAGAATGGTTTCGTCTACAAGATCATAGTCTTTCTGCCATACTCGGATTAGTAACTGACCCGATTCAACATAGAACCCATTCCATTTAAATTCGTGAAGATGTTTGGAACACACTCCACCCTTATTCATTTCAATACGGTGAAACTCTAATGCACCGTTTGCTTCTATCAGTTCGGTTTGACCCCAAACCTTGCCTGCCTTTGTCATAACTAACTTCCCATCTCTGCAATCTCAATCGCTTCATTAGTACCTCTACGAACTGGAACTGCGTTGGATTTATGCATTGTCGCGATACCAACTATGTCCGTACCTGTATAGGTATTATGTTGTTTCTTACTTCCGTTGCCGATACCTTCACCAACAGATGGATATCTGGTTCTATGATCACCACAACTGTAGTCGGGGATCTCATAAGGACTAGTCTTGTTTTTACTAGTCTTACTTATACCCAATTTATCATAGTATTTTTGGAGTGATGCCTCCGCTTTACGCAGAGACATCGACTTGTTACGTTTTCTTTTTCTCATTTAATAAATTCTTTATACGGTACAAGTACGTGATCTTGTCTCATCTGGTGGTGACGATCATCATTTACTTGTGGAACTACACCGAGTATTTCCCAAGGTTTAGTAGAAGGTTTGTTGATTGGAAAGTTTTCACCTTCCACCATAGCGGCTGCGTTGACACCTTTATAAGTCAGATTGTAATAATCAGTAATTTGGTCTACAAAACTTTTTACATCTTCCCTTGCACCATTTACAGTCGAACTATTTGCATACAAAACAACCTTTGGAGTTTTACCTTTTGCCCATGCTGGTAATACCCAACGCATCCAAAATTGTTCTGGACGATTACCACCAGCCTGAAGCATCGCAACATAATCTTCTCTGGATAATGTGATTCCAGATGCACTAACCCAATGCTCCCATTCTACTCTTTCTCTCACGACTAGAAGTTTTGCATCCGACTGAGTTTGATCAAATATTTCTCTTGCAATTTCTGTAATTTTACCGTTGGTCTCACCACCTACATATTTCTTGTGAAGTTTGTATTGTCTGATCATGTGATCTTTGATTACTAGTTTTGCAGATTCTTCATTTGATCTGTCAAACACTAACTCACCATCTTGGTGATCTGCAATACCAGCAGCGATATAATCTTTATCGATATGTGATTTTGAAAACTTGTGTTGATTTGCTTCAAAAGATTGCGCCCTTGCATTGGAATTGGGTAAACTTCTATCTTTAAGAGTACCGAATACACACGGCATGTACTCTACACCTAACATTCGTAGGTTTTTTTTACGAGTACGGCCGTCTAACAATTTACCTGTTGTGATGTCGAACACAGGTGGTTTTTGTGTAGAATCCCATCCATTGTGTTCAAAGTCTGCCTGCAATTCTATTTCTAGTTGTGTACCACCGACACGAACACCAAGATTGTCATCTTCATCTTCGTCATTTGAAAATGCAGTAGAAGTCCAACCCCAGTGGTCAACTTGGAAATTGGTTAATTGTGATTCTATTTGGGAAGTTGTCCAGTCCTTTTGACATGTTGTTAAAGAAACTGAGTGTGATAAAATATTTTTTATATCATCCATTTGAATGACCTTTCTGTTTTATTGAGCGTATGCTCGGTTTGAGTCGTATCACTATTAGTCTGAGACTTAGCGTGATTTGACATGGTTATTTATAAGTATAGTAACACATGATTCGTTTTTTGTCAAGTGTTATTACATATTTTTATATATGTATTCCAACGCACGATCCGCCTCTTTTTCAAGTGGTCGGTTCTCATACCAATTACCTGTTTCCTGATCCAGTTCTCGACATAGATCTGCGATCTGTCTCGGTGTAATTGGATATTCTCTTTTGGTTGCATTCCCAGCGGTTGCAACCATTATTTGATACATCTTGTAATACCAACCACCATCAGAGATAGTTTTGTATTCATTTGAAAGTTTCTTGGGAAAGAATGGACAATCACGATACGAGTTCCAGTGTACGTCAGTATTGGTCAGTTTACTCTTTCTGTGTTCTAATGCAGCCGCCTGTAACTCTGGTGAGAGTCTATCTAGGAAACTGTCTGTTATTCTTACACTACTGTAAGGATGTTTTCTGGTAAGACTATCAATGTCAATACTAGAACCGTGGTTACGAAAAATAAAATTAAAAGCGTTATTATACGTCGCTGGAATGTAATACATTCGAGACAAGTCCTTACATTGTTTGTCACCAACTGATCGTAGTTCTGTGTTGAGAGCGTACCAGAATGATCGTATCTCATCAGATACAACAGGTGTTCCAAGTTTGAACACAATTCTGAACTTCGGATGTTCACGAGTACTAGAAGCGGTACTGTAGCAAACATACTCCCAATGGCCAAACATACTATGTAAATCATCTTGTAGATCTCCCTTGACAACATAATCGTCTACGTCTACTGCACACCAACCAGACCATTCAACCACAGAATCATTCTTGCGAGTTGTGTCTGGTTTGTATGTAGCAGGCGATATTAGTTGTGCATCTTTCTTACTGTTTAGTGGCAGTTCGGATAACCCATACAATGTGTGGACAAAACTTTCCCAGTCAACAAAATCCATTCTCTTATGGGTTTTGTTGTCAAAGATTGTCTTAAACAATGTAAGGGATAGACTCATATGTCTCCGGCAGCCTTGTTGTTAGATTGATATACATCGAACTCGCCGCCTGGATATCTCTTCTTCAATTTCTTTACATTATACTCTATTACGTCTTCCATGTCAACACCGATGGCACGACACATATTCATAAAGTACCAAGCAATGTCACCGAGTTCTTTAATCATATGATCCTGTACATCTGCATTCATTTCTTTACCGTGAAAGATTAGTTTTTTGACAATCTCATTTAACTCACCCACTTCACCCGACAATCCGATTCCAGATGTCAGTAGTAGTGATGTATTCAAATGCCACTCACCTTCAAGTTCACGCAACCTAAAGATCATTGCCTCTATATCATTAGAGGCATCACTGGTAACTTCACCAACAAAGTCTCTGTACGCTTTTAAATTAATTTGTTTTTTTTCTTCTTCTAGGCCCCAAGGCCCAGATGCCCATTTTGCATTCATTTTATTGCTATTGCTCCTACAAATGTGTGATTTCTCCAAAAGGGTTGTATATCTGCAAACCCAGCCTCATGCAACATATGAGTGATTTCTGACCATGTATTAGGTTTCATCATATGTCTTAACGTTCTTTCCTTGTCCATGATATCTTCTGTATCAAAGGATTTTCTTTTGTAATCATAATAATTAAATGTCAACATGTCTTGAAAGTTTGCATTCTCACAGATTGTTTTCTCTGCAAAGATAAATGCACCACCATCATTTAATCCATTATAGATATTACCCAGTACACTCTGTCTATCTCTCTTCGGCATGAACTGCAAAGTAAATATAGACGTTACAAGAGATGCATTGATAATCTGTATTTCCCTGGCGTCTTCTTGTTCAAAATATACCCATGCATTAGGATCAAATTTTTCGATCTCAACTTTGCGTTTATAAAGATCCTTTTGAAATCCATCTGCAATCTCAATGCCCCACCAACTTGCATCAGTACAATGATCGTAGTTGGCCTCAATCAATCGTTGTGTCATCTTACCTGTAGAACACCCAATGTCATATACATTGGTATCATTCTCTACAAAGTAACGAGACATCGATACTACATCTTCAAGTAGATTACTGTACCCTCGAATACTTTTTTCGATATGATCGTCGAAACCTTCTTCTCTGTGTGCAAAAGTAAAATCTGCCATCATAAATCCTTTAATACATTTTCATATACAGACGATGCCAACGCCTTCATCATTAGAGGTGGCACCATCCTACCAATTCTTTCTGCCTTCTGATTCCATTTACCTGTAAGTTTGAAATCATCTGGTAAAGACATTATACGACATAATTCACCCAATGTCAACTTCCTCGGTTCATCCCAATGAAATGCACCAGCAGTAGTATCACCAGAACCCATTGCAGTCAATGTAGGAGCTGGTTGGTACTGTGAAACTCTTTTGAGATTAAAGTGATGACCTTTAGGATGGTAGTCCATACCACTCAAAACCTTTGGTGGATCTAACTCCATCTTACTACCTGTATCTCTCCAATATGCAGTTTTGGTAAACTTCTCGGTCAAATACTTTACTTCTTCGTCGTCATACACTAGATCAACCAGTACGTCTTTTAGAGGCAATACTTCTTTACTCGGTGAAGGAAAGACATGCGATAGTGTCAGAAAATTTAGATCAGTCTTTTCCATGATGTCTCTGCGAATACCAACAAAGAAGACTCTGGTTCTAGTCTGAGATATACCATAGTATCTACTGTCAAGAACCTGTGTTGCAATTTCATAACCAATACTGTTAAAGGTATTCTGTATCTTGTTGTAGTATTTCTTGGCCTCACCGATAGTCAAACCCTTTACATTCTCACCGATAATAATCTTTGGTCTGATATCATCTGCAACTCTTAGAAACTCAAAGAACAGATCTTCGATGTTTTCTACCATCTTACCATCAGAATAGTTTTTGGTCTGACCCCACCCATCAGAATGTTTACCATCTTTAGAGTGCGACAACTTGCCCGCCACTGAGAATGCAGAACAAGGTGGTGAACCGTCAAGTATATCTAGTTCTCCAACATCAAGTCCAGCGATATCCAGAAAGTCTTTTCCTGTCAGTTTCTTGATGTCGCCAGGGATAATAGGTGTGTCTGGATAGTTCTCTGCATAGGTGTTCTGTGCCTCTTCGACAAATTCGTTTATGCATAGTATTTTACCACCAGCCAATCGATAACCTGTAGAACTACCACCCCCACCAGCAAAGGTAGAAATGACATTAAATTTATTCTGTTTAGATGCGTCACGCACGTCTTGCAATGTGTAAGGTTTGTATTTCATTTTATTATTATACCAAATATTGTGTTGAATGTCAACCGAATATGTCATCCAACGTGTTTCGTTCTTTACTCGACCAACCAATCGCTTCAAGGATCGGTTCCAAGGGATCTAGAAAAGTTTTTGCAAACTGTGTTTTGTAATCAATATAATCATTCAGTTGCAGATCTGGTGGTAGATAATCTGCGAAAGCAATTACATTTTCTTTCGTCGGATTTGGTAACGTAAGGTACATAAATTTAATCTTCTCACAATTCTTGATTACGTCGTGTTGTTTGAGTAAACCATTCTTTTCCATATGATGATTATATAGCAAACTTGCACGGACGTGAATTGGTGTACCCTTTTTATAAATAGACTTCTTGTCTATCCATTTTGTCAGTTCGGAAACTCCACGTGGAAACGATATAGACTCTGCGGGCAGTTCATTGAACTCTTTACGGAAGTTATTGATATATACCTGTGTCTCTCGTTCTGTTCCTTCCACAAGGATCTTGTAGATCTCTTTGAACTTCTCACGCACCACCATTGGTGTCGAACTGCGAACTGCCTCAATCCCCATGATCTTGAGTTTGGGTTCTGCATACTGCACACCCTCAGAGTTGTGTACGTTTAGAATGTATCTCTTCTTGGCCTGCCAGATACCAGACGATGCAATGACTTCACGATCCATAACCATACGATTGTCATAGGCATTCATATGGTCAAACATCTGTGCATAGGACTTCTCGAACAACGGAACAAAGTGATCAGAACAAATTTTGTCCAGTGCCTTGACAGGATCTTCTGGTTTCAGTGTTTCGACAAACTTACCAAAGTCAACATACAAACTGTCAGTGTCGATTGCGAGAACATAGTCTTCTCCATCTGTTTTCAGTATCTTGTTCATCTCAGTGTTGATGGTGCGTTCTGCCCACTTAATCGCAAGTTGACCAGACAACGTGATACCTTCTGCAACACTCTGGTCAAAGTATCTGAAGTATTGGTTACCCAATGCACCATAGAGACTATTGAGTAGGATCTTAATGGTCATTTGTTTGTTATGTAACTGACCAATCAATCTTTGGTTTTCTGCCGTAGGATTCTTCTGTTGAATGCGTTCCGCCTCAATCATCTGGTTCTTGACTGCCTTGCGTTCTGCGTAGTAGTTTACAATGATCTTGGGCAGAATACCCTGTTCTTGTTTCTTGAACGTCGAACCGTTTGCAGCCACCGCATACCTGTCTTCATTCGTCGCGTTGTCCATGTAATGATCGACACCACTTGCAAGTTGTTTATGTGCGAGTGTTTCGGGTGACATGTTGTACTGCA
>Ga0181390_1000625_pt1 | contig 16112 bp, 11 predicted proteins | sample 13SPOviralmetaG_FD_130085 | JGI IMG/M metagenome (GOLD analysis project Ga0181390, IMG submission 130085) | Marine viral communities from the oligotrophic San Pedro Time Series (SPOT) site, San Pedro Channel, CA, USA - 13 SPOT_SRF_2010-07-21 | ecosystem: Environmental > Aquatic > Marine > Strait...
AGGGGCTGATGTGACAAAGTTGGAGGGTCAGTTGATAGAACAAATTAAATCAAATAGAGACTTTGATGTAAGCCAGTATCAAAAGTATATTCAAACTAACAATGTAATGAAAGCCTCGGCTGAAAACGCAACAAGGGCGTTTGGACAAATGCAGTTCGCTATATCCAACTCTTTATCTTTATTAGGTGGTTTAGTCGGCGGAACTGCTGGTGCTACTATATCCCTTTCAGCCATGGCTTCACAACTGGGTATGGCAACTGTGGAGTTAGGTAAGAGTGCAGGTGCTATGATACAGACACAACGGACGGCATGGAGATTGGCGAGAGAAGCGACGGCGGCGGGTGAGAAGACATGGGAAGCATGGGGTAACTTCGCAAAAGCGGCGGCGGCTAGTCTTGCCACAATAGCATTTGTAATTACTACTACAGTTATTGTCGCTATGAAAAAGGCTAGACAAGAAAGATTTGCTGACACTTTAAGCAAAATAACAACAAAAGCCGATGAACTTAGTCACTCATTAGCAAATTTAGGTGGGTCGGGTGACGGTAGTGTTTTTCAAGGTGATGGTGGACTTGCTGATTTATTAGGATTAGATGATGCGTCTATGAAATCCTTATCTACAAATATTGACGAGGTAGATTATTATTTGAAAGTTTTAACCGATAGTGCTTTAGACCTTGATGACGAAATGGGCAATACATTTAATAAAGCAATAACGGATTTACAAGTACTAAGTGCCGTATTAAAAGGTGAAGTTATATCCGATATGGAAGAATTTAAAAATTCAATTGCGGAAATAAAAGAAACACAAAAAGGCGGATTCCTAACTGGTTATCAATTGTTTTATAGTCATAGCGAAAGGAAAAACACAGTAGAAGCGATGGAAGCATTCATAGAAGCCGGAATTATGACCGAAGACCAAGCAAACAGGGCAGCCGGAGTAACGGCAGATGCATTGGGAAGTTGGCAGCAGTACACAATGACACTGGCTAACGGTTCACGAACATTAAAGTCCGTTACTAACAGTGTAATAGAGTCAATGATGCGAGGGCAACAATTAACAACTGAACAGTTGAGTATGTTGGAAGGTATGGGGAGTGGTGATTATCACGCACAAGTAGTCGAGATACTAAAGGCTATGAACGACCTAGTTATTTCGGGCGACGAAGCAGGGTTAGTTATGGCTCGATTCGCACAGGAGTTAGAAGATTCATTTGACGAAACGACAAATGCGGCAGAAGATTTAAAAAATCTAACAGATGAGTTGTATAACTTTTCCGATGCAAGAGAAGAGTTATTCTTTGGCGGTAAGTTTGGGAATGTCACAGGCTCTCTATACAAGCAGGTAGTACAACAAGGAGTCGGTGTACTCTACAACAAACAAGAAGTCATAGTTAGTAATGTATTTCACGGATTCTTTAACGAACAAGAAGCCGGAGAGAGAATCAGTAGGCATGTAGAACAAGTATTGAATAAATTTTAAGTATAGTATAGTATAGGTGAAAAAGCATGGTAAGAGCAGTTGATAGAAGATTCACATTTTGGATGGCGGGATATTACGACGACTTTATGAATGCGAAAGCAATCCCCGACGACTCAAACACAATGGGTACTACTTGGAAATCCTTAGAAACTCACGCCGGTAATCCCCTCAACGGATTAGCCCCTTACAATCCCCGATACAAATACGCTTGGTGTGTAAGAGGTACAGGTGCGGGCGGTGCTAATTTCAACGGGTTTACCGCCTTTAGTGCAACAGTTCAAGCCGATAGAAATCTACACAATAATGGGATGAATGAATGGTTGACCTTTGACCCCGAATGGTATAATCAAGGCGGGTACTGGGGTACAACGCACATACAATATCCCGATTCAAAAACAAATTCAAACAGACAAAAGTTCGACGGTGGAACAGGTATTATTGGGGATGCCTACCTAGGAACTGACCCAGTGGAAGGGTACTTAATGTTTTCAAATTCCTATAATACTCAAGGTAAGTATTACGCTTTCAATGGTAGGACTGATTCAAGTTATGGTAGAGATACTATGGACTGGTCGGGGCTACTTAGCGGCACTAGACCGGAAGTAGCAGCCGGAAAGTTAGATGCGAGCGCAGGTGAGCCGGATAATCAAGCGGCTGCTGCTATTGATTATAGAATTGATACACATTTAGCAGGTGTCTATACTGGTGAAATTCCCATTGAAGACAAAATGATAACAGGTAATAATAATGCAGGGGCTATCGCTTTTGGTACAATGTTACATAGCCCAAGCAAAACTAATTTTTTAGTGCAGGAAATATATGCGGAGCAAACTCATGCTAGTAGCGATTACTTCCCAACACTCGTTTATCAAAACTCTTTGAACTGTAAAGGTGATATGGACACAATTGCGTTTAGAGCATGTGTTTTTTCTAATGACGCTGGAAATTCTAAACTAAAAATGAGTTTTGGGTACAGTGACCCTACCATACCAATTGTTTCTACTGCTACTGGTGATACTGCCGGTACTACTTCTAACTTCGCTATAAATTACGAATTAGATGTTTCCACTTACTCAACAGGACTTGACTTATCAAGCCAAGCCACACCTGCTTTAATAGATACAATAGTTAATACGCTATGGATAGATTACGAATTACAATTGGATTTTACAAATCAACGGTATCGAACATTCATAGACGGCACACTGATTGGTACTGTAACTGCGTTTAACGCTCATCCCGATGGTGGGAGAGATTGGACACCTGCTGATTTTTACGGTTGGAAAGCGGAGGCTAAACGAGCCGAAAAGAAAATGACTTTCTTATTAGACCGTATAGGTGTTGTTAGGTATCTAAATGATTTCTTAAGCCTAGGGGTTCTCGCCAATGACGACTTAGTTCCAGTAGCCTCATCTATACGATACAGTTCGACTGTTAATTCTACATCAACCTTCGATTTAACATTGGTTGATGATGATTCCCAATTGAAAATGTTAAAATTCTTTAATGAAAATTCATTTTCCAATTGGTCTTTGTTATGCTTTAGAGATAATATAGACCGGCCTATTTGGAGAGGGTCACTAGAAGGCATGGATTATACTTTTGATTCATCCGATAGAACCCCTACCATAGAACTAAGAGCGCAAGATTACTTTAATGATATAGACCACGAAGTACCAGTGTGGGAACTTGGAGAAGGTGGCGATGCTGACTCAACTTCTGTCGTGGCTTACAATCGAACTGAATCACAAAATAATCTTAATACTTATTACTTCGGTGCTACCGCACTACAAGTAGGTAATGCCGGTCTAGGTTTTAATGAAATCGAAGATGGGGCGGGAACATGGGAGTCGCATGTTGATTCAAGAATGAGGCTAAGGTCGGCTCATCCTATTCAAATTTACAATGATGAAGACGGACTGGGTTTAGATAATGTATGGGATAAATGGGATGATGCTATTGGTAACGGCTATGCTACATCAGCAGCGCAATACAGAACCCTACATTCTCGATGGGTTCAAGACCTCCCTAGGTCATTTTGGTTTAAGCATATGTTTGGTAAAATAAAAGAAACGCCTTTAGTTAGTACAAAAGTATCGGCTGGCTCATCCTTTACAATAGGAGATACTACCCTTGTTCTTGAGGCAGGTGCTATGAGTTTACAGAACGGGGGTCATATCGAATTTGTTGACGCTGACGGCTCGGTAGATAGCGGGGTAGTAGTGGCTGCCTCTTTCGGAAGCACCCATACAGATATACAGGTAGCATGGTTACATTATAACTCAATTGACTCTACCGGCTTTAGATGGTTTCCTAATTCCACGCCAAGAAATGAAGGTGGTTTTACAACTATATTATGGGATGGGATGGATATTGCAGTAGCATTAGTACCAACAAGTGTAAATTTACATAGGGAAGTAAGACATATAACAGGTAGCCAATGGGAAATTTTTAACAATGAATGGGGGTTTATTAGAACTAGTGATACGGTGGAGTTTTTGAATGCTAGTGGTGTAAATACCACATATCACATTTACCATCTTAGAAATCCGGTAGATTCCTATGTACTGAATGACGGTACAGTTATAAACAAAAGTTGGGTCGAATATAATACATGGCAACTTACGCTATCTTATAGTGGACAAGAATTTGTTAATAAGAGAGTAAATTGGGATGATTTAACAACAAATGATGGTATAAGTGAGGAATATAAAGAGTTTGTTTATGATGATAAATATAATTTAGGTAATTCTGTGGATTATAGGGTAGACCAATGGGTAAACAATCCTCTTAGACTAAGTACTATTCAATTCAACCCTACTAGGCATTGGTTTATACCAAGTACCAGTTTAACATATAATACCTTTTTATCAATTGGGGGGGAAACCTCTCTAAGGTATGGTGACCCGATAACAGTCACAAATGCCGTTGGCGGTACTGCTACTCTAACATTACCTTCTACTAACTTTTTCCAAAAAGACCATCCGACAGGTACTAGTGTAAATGTTTTAGACATAAATGATGATTTCAAACATTGTTATGTCTTATGGGCTGATATGAGGAATGATGGTAATGCTAATGCTGACGGTATGTTTAGAAAGAAGAATTTCGGATTGATGCAACCTGCAAGTCAAAACTACGAGTTAAGCCTAGTTTATGCCGACCAAAATACTGATTCGGGAGAAGAGAGACAAGAGTTTGTTGATTTAGTCCTTAATGAAGATGTGGATATGTGGGAAATGGATGCTACGGCTGACCCATTGACAGGGGCGAGTTGGGGTTCTTACACTGGTGGTTCGGATTCCGAAGGCAAAAGCAAATATCACAATTGGGAAGATAAAGCGGGTGCATTTGTAATCTTAGATACTTCTAAATTCTTCAATCTAAACACTTATTCTAACGGTGGTATGTCCGGTCAAACCGCAGGTGGCCGTAAAGAGATAGGGGATTATATTGTGGAGACAGAAGGATTCCCAATCCTATTAGACAATTATTGGAAGAGGGCTAGTACTACGCCCGATAACATAGTAGAGCGTAAAGCATGGACTCCGCATTACAGGTTACTAGATAATGAGGGTGCGGCACTGAGAGAAGATATTAGAGTAGGTGATAGAGCGGTGCAGTTATTAGCCCCAGTCGTAGATATTTACACATACCAAACAACTGCCTCATACAAATATAATCCTTATTTCCCAACTACTTGTAAAATAGTAAGCCAAGAACAAGAAAGAGTATTCCATGCTAATATAACCCATGACTTAATAGAAAAATCCAATGTTACTATAAGTTCATATGCAGCCGGTAAAGTCACAATAGGTATAATAGGCAGCGTTACAGGCGGTACTGATGTTGTTAATTGGTTAAGAGATGGGCATTGGATTACTATTAGTAATTCTACTTCAACTCCTTCGATAGACGGAACTTACAGATTAGAACCTTCCCTTGCTCACAATTATAGTATTGACAGTCCTTCTTGGGCGGGTCTTATTGAGTTAAACGACCCTACCGTGTCAATCACTACCGGAACTGCAACTGTTGAATTTGAAAATACATATGTATTTCATAGAATTTTAGATTTAGGAGTTGCTAACCCACTAAACAAAACAGTAGGTGGTTGGGATGGTTCGGCTTATGAAGGCATTGGATTAACTTCTTCATATTTAGTCGGTGATGGTAGGACAATTACTATGACCGCTTCATCTAACGAAGTCGAATTAAGCACTGGTGTTTATTGGTTTAATTTTGGATTTGTTAAAGGTATGAACATAGTCATAGATAACTCCACCAACCCTATAAATAACGGTACTTACACAATAACTAATCTTGCTAACAATGTAATGACATTAAACAATGTACCATTTGATATGTCGGCTAATACCACTACTAACATTTACAGTGAGTATTACAATACTAACTCGGCTGAATGGTTGATAAATAATAAAGCCCCCGACAGTGTTAATAACGGACTAAGTTTATCAGTCTATAACCCTATAACGGGAGTCGAACCTTATCATAGCGGTTCTTCGATTGATATTGGTTTAGAAACTTATAAGGATGCTACATTATTTGCTAATGCTTCGGTAGTATTCCCAATGAGATTAATGCTACAATTGAATGGGTTTGTCAAGAATAGAGGCTCGATGACATTCATGGAACACGATAAATTCCGTGTCACATATTTAGATTCTTTGACTCATAACTGGTTAAGCCAATCAACTCTCTATGGCATCCCCGACTTAGGTAGCATCCCAAGAACTGATAGGATGAACATAGAGCAAAAAGACGCTTTAACCGCAGGTAGGGCAGGTATGATAACCGTTGTCGCAGCCGGAACAGTAGGAGGTAGAAACAAAATCACATCTCCGGCACATGGCCTTGTAGTAGGCGATGTAATAGAGATTAATAGTAGTAATGTATTATCTATCGCTTACCCGTACAGACAACAATATACCGTAATTAATCAAATAGACATAAATGTTTTTGAAATCACCACTAGCAATACTTCTTATCAAGGAGTTCCGACTGGCGTTCAACCTACTGGTATGTGGCGAAAGGTATCGGCACTTGATACCTACGGTCATGTTAGTGATGCTAGAAATACTAGTATTGCTAATATCTTTTCACAGACACAACAAGGTAGCGGTGTAGGTGATGATGTAGGAACAAGGACTGTGTTTTCTTACCTTATGGGTAGGGATTCTAAGCCATCGTTTAGGCCGACATACGGTAGCGGATTTGTATTTAATCAAAACAATCTAAGGGTTTCTAATCTTTCTACTCAAAGTAACGAGCAAGTTTCAAATGTAAGAGTCTTTTACGCCGGAGATGGGTCATTTGTTGACCATCCTCAAGCAACTCTTGGTGCTAAACCACGATGGGAGATTATAGAATCCCCCAATATTGCGACTAAGGATGAGGCTTTAGCCGTAGCAAAGCAAGAGTATGAGAAGCAAAGACTATCACCACTAAATATAACTTGTGAGATAACTAGATTCGATGATATGGGAACTCTTTATGGTGACGGGGATATAATGCTCTATAAGGCTAGATATGGATATGTCGCTGACCCATCAAGAACTACTTTTTCTTACTACAATGATTCCACTACTACTACATCTTATGACAAAAGCATGTGGTGGACTAGTCTAAGAGGGGGTAATCTCTTCACAGGAATACAGAACGCTTACGATGCAGCAACCATACCGGCATTTGCGCCTATGAGCAACTCTATTCCCCCAACACAAAATTATCATTGGTATGGGGCTAACTCATTGTCCTACGCTATGCAGGTCGTACACATACCACATGGTATGCCGAAGACAAGTGACGATACTCCGGCTACTGGTGCAGGGTTTACTAAAGTAAAGGGTGACGGTTGCCTAAGAATCGCTATTGACATAGCACCGGAAACCGCAACTTATGAGTTAACCGCAGCAACCGACAATGATAATGGGAATTATATCTTCCGAATACATTTGCTTGATTATGATTTCATAGCAACTACTACCTCTACACCGGCAGGTGTTGGTTTGGCAACATTGAAATCAAGCACAGTCACAAATGTAGATTCCAACGGTCTTTACGAACTACCAATCCCCTCAACATATTGGAGTGGTGCTACTGGTGATGAAAGAGTAGTAGTATCGGTCAACTATGATTACTTAGCCGGATTAATACCACTCCGTATGTCGGGAACGGCGGCTGAAAACAGGTATAACGGTAATCATTTTGCGGGTATCGTATACCCTACTATTGACGGAATAGCAGTAAGCGATAAATCAATCTTCCCACTCGGTATGCGTGGGTGGAGTGATATTGGGTATTGGGGTATAAGAAAAGAATGGTATGCGCCAAGATTGCATATTGTCGACGACCTTAACTTTACACCTGCTACTACACTAAAATACACTGATGCTCGATTAGAACTATCTAATGAGCCGATGAGTATTAGGTCTGTTGACTGGGCGGTTGATGGAAGGAATATAGAAACAGTTTCTTTGAATCTTGAGCGTGATGTATCAAGGGCTGCGAGAGGTTTTGCTTCATACATATTACCAAAGGTAAATGTCGGTGGTAAGCAAAAAGGCAAGGGTTTTAACGCAAATCAAAACGGAAATCATGCGGGCAATATTACACCAAGAGCAGGTAGTACTGCCGGTAAGCCAAAGCAAGGTTCGAGACAAACTGTGTACGGGGATGAGGCAGCAGGTACTACAAGAAGTGCTTCTTTAGTTCCTATGGATGCGCCGCCAAGAGACAGAAGACCCGATGGTACAACAAGCGCAAGTAGCGGCATGGTCTTTGGTGCAAATACCTTATCAAGAAATCTAAATAATAAAATTAAGGGTACAATGGACTTCAACAATGATAGCGTGTTAGGTGGCTCTTTTGGTCTTTTAGGACAAAAGAAACCAAGTAGTGCGCCTCGTGACCCACATGCCCATCAAAGTATAGACTCCTTTATCATCCCCGAAGGTGGGGATGCAGTAATGGCATCTAACGGGTTCTCTTTGACTGGTCGGGCGGAAGGTATGATTACTGGTGCATACGGTTCTATGAAGGTGCATCTTAGAGTACCGGCCAATGTTAGTAGTAGTAGCGTTAGAATCTTTGGAAGAAGCACATTGAAGGCTCAAGCCACACAAAAAGGTATTTTATATGTGACTTGTAGGTGTGTTGAAACTGGCGATAGTGTAGAAAGTACTATGCAGATACAAGCCACTACTGATAGTGCGGAGCAAGATATAGTGTTTTTCACTGGCAGCATTAGAGGGGCGGAGATAGCAGGTAATACAATCGAAGTTCTCTTTGAGCGTGAAGCAGGTCAAGGTGATGATGATGCAAACGGTGGTGCTTTAACTGTACACAATGTACAGATTGCTAGTGATACCCGTTCAGTTAGTGGTAAAGCAAAATCCGATTCATTCTCATACGGTCTTTGATTCGGGTTGGTCGGGGTATCTCTCTCTTAGGAATAAGATAGCCTTTGCTCTCATCCTACCTATACCCTCGGTATTCATCAATTGCCTTTGACTTGTCCTCGCCCTTAGTATGCGTGGTAATGAACCAAATTCTGTAAGTAGGTCGTGCGCTGCCCGTTCCGATATACCCTCAATAGATGCTAACGCAGCCACTCTTGGGTCAACTTTACGATTGCTTTTTCTTGCTATCTCTTTAGGCTCGGCTACCTTGATATTGCGCACTCTCAAGTTGTGGTGCATAGCCGACACCCAATCAACAAACTCATCCATAGTCGAGACTTCCATGTATTGAATATTGGGGAACTGGATAAATAGATTCTGTTTAAACTTCTTGATTACCGCTTGCATCTTTCTCATCTCACGAGCGATTGCTACACGATTACCGCCTCTAACATACGGCTTTAGTTTGGTGTTATAGACTACAAGCATAGGACGCTCGAAGTTATTGTTAAGGTCATACAGTTGACCTACAATAGTCCTGCTACGACCATGACCCATGATTGAATGATACAAGTCATTTATCTCTTTGGCTTCAATCCCAATCTCACCGATAATGTAATCGGCTGAAATTAATCTCTTTACTTTAACATGACCGCCTTCATCATGCTTACCCATAGCAACATAAAATTTGTGTTTAAGAAGGTCGTTTTCTCTATCATCCATGATGAGCATTGTATATCCTACGGCTCAACTCTCTAAAAGGGTCATTCAATCTTATCGGGTATTTCTACTGTACCATCGTATCTCCAACACTTACTAGCACACATACCTCTCGCTACGAACCAAGCGCAGGAAGGAACTCTCTTGTAATTTAGATTAGTCCTTATCCCCTTTCTCGAAACAGTAGGATTCCAGTTCTTCCAATGTAAACCCTTGATGTAATCAAATATTTCATCCTCGATTTTATTCTTCTGTTCGGGTGTTAATGAGCGTGGGTCGGCAAAATCTCTTAGAGTATCTGCCATATGCTGAACAAGTGCTACTCGGACATGGTGATTAGGGGCTTCTTGATGCACCCCACGAGCCAAGCAAGGCATCAAAGGTACTGACCCCGCACTAAGGGTGTTATCGTCCAATACAACGCTTTCAGCGAAGGAATAATCTTCGGCTTCGGGAGCGTATTTATCAGCCCAAGAACTAAAGTCAAATGCCTCTACGCTAGGATTGGCTTTACCAAACGGATGAAAGATACTATCAGTAGCCTTTGGCATCTTAGGTATAGGGAAATTCATAGGGTCATTAACAAAATCTTCGGCTTTGATAACTACGCACCAACGCCCACGCTTAGGATTGTAGGTGTTTGGTATGCGTGTCATCTTTTCGGGGAAGCCTACACCATCAAGAGTAGGTAATCCCTTTGCTTTACGACGCTGATAATGTTCTAACGGTAGCCTGTATTCATGCCCGACGACAGATTGGTTGAACAGTTGATGAACATGGAAACCTCGACCAGTGGCAACGACACGAATATCGCCCTCAAGTCGGCTGATGAGTTTAGCCACATCTTGCTTGACCTGTTCGATTCCGCCTCGTTCTCCCGCATCAAAATCCCACCATGCTCTATCAATTACTGCTGATGTGTAATCCGGTTTCCCCTCTCTTATTCTTTCAAATGAGTATAGACTTGTGTAACATGATGTTTTGTCTCTCATTCTTTTTAGAAAGTGGGAGTATTGGTTACGCCCCTCGACAATTGCTCTTTTTAAGCCTAATTCTCTTGGGAATGTCAATAACTCCTGTGGAGTCATAGACCGCCTCTCCATTTGTGACCACACTCTTTACAAGTATGCACAACTAACATCTTTTCCTCTCCGCCTACCTGTCCTGTGACAAGCATCATAGCGTCTGTTTCAAACTCTTTACTCCCGCATTCTACGCATTCCATAACTACCACTCACTCTCGCCTGTATATAATACCGTAGGGTCTTCATCTAATCCCATCAATTGACTCTCGCATGACATATTAAATTCGCACCACTCGGAACAAAAGTAGTCATTCCACTTCATGTTCCATAGGGCATCATTGATACCCTCACAAGTGGCGTTTAAAGATTTGTGCATAGCGGTGACTGACCTTTTAGAAACTTTCTCTAAGACCGCCATACCCTGTACATCTCCAAGCCATACCTCGGTATTTTTCTTACCGTCTAACTCATGGAACAATTTAATATTGCTTGCTTCGGGGAATAGATAATAGAAATATACTGCTCCTTCCCAACCAAGTAACTCAAGCATATACATATAATAACACAACTCCTTACGAGTCTTAGATAGTTTAGTAGGTGTAGCCTTACCAGTCTTCAATTCAGTAATCACAAGTCCACCATCGGGGTGTCTATGTACACCGTCAATTTTACCGACTAGCATAAAGTTATGTTCGGGGTGTTTGATTACATGCTTAATCTCGAACTCGACAGGGGCGAAATGTTCCTTGCCCCATCTATCTAATCGTCCTTGTTCTAGTTGAGCCATAGCCTCAACAGACCCCAAGTAAGTTTCCTGTTGCTCTTTATCCCATTCCAAGTGAGGTTCATGTATAGTATTTTTCTCCCAATCTATATTCATCAAGTCTCTAAGAGATTCAGTACTACTCTCCGACCATTTACCGTATAGATTCTCTAATGCGGTGTGGACTCCAAGCCCATGTCGCATAAAGTGATTCTGTGGTGAGCGTATCTCCGCTATATTACTCCACCAATACTTACGAGGACAACCTAAGTAAGTAATAAACGCCGACTTAGATAACCTAACCGGCCAATCATTAGCATGAGCCTTGATAGCATTAGAATGTCCATGCTCTTTACCGTGAATGGCGAACCATTCCTTAGAGTATTTATTCGGACTTTGGTTTGTCATCCTTCTTCGCCTCTACTTTCTTAGGTTTTGATACCTTTTTAGCAGGGGCAGGTGCAGGTTCTACTGGCTTGTTTTCAGCACCAATAAGTGCATCATAATCAAGACCGAGTGCCTGTGCTTTGAATTTGTTTTCAACCGTGTTATCTACGGCTACTGAAATGTTCTTTATCGCATGAGTTTTCTTAGCCTCTTCGACTAATTTCTCATCCAAACTTGGTAATACAATTCGACTCATAACTAACACCACGCCCCGTTTGTTTAATAATCATTCTTCTTCGGTCATATTCGCCAAATCTTCTTCGCTAATATCCGAACCACACTTAGGACAAGCGGTTGGTCTTTGGACACCATCAAGATTAGGATGGCTCAATTCTTCCCCGCATGACGGACATTTGAAATGCTCCAACAATCCTTGATGGTCTAATAGACCTGCCAAGACACCCATAATCTGTTGAATATCGTTGGCTACAAGCGTTGACATATGGTTCATGGCTTGTCCTAAATTCCCAACTGCTTGTGTTAATTCTTTGGTCGTCATCTTTCTGCTATTTTGCGTCATATTTATCCCTTACCCTCGCCACTACTTAAAGCCATTGGAGGTTACCAAGTCCTCTATGAGCATTCCACAGGGGAGTAGTGTTCCATCCAACAAGGTCATAGATACTGCAAGCCTTGTTAACAATGTAGCGTTCAGTCATCTCCGACCAATCTATTTCAGCACCTATTGGCAACTGCTCAATCTTATCGAAAGCCATATATTGTCCTCGCTTATTTATTGCGGTCAAGAAACTATCATCCACCTTGTAGTCAATACCCAAGTTATTCTTAGCCCATAACGCACCTGCGGAAGCACCGCTTAGAACCTTATACTGACTAAGTTGCCTCTTGAGTTTGCCAACCATCAGTAAATCCTCACCCATCTCACCATTGACACCCTTAGTAATTAAGGTGGATAAGTGGTCATCCACTTCGGCTTGTGGCCTACCATCGAGAATACCCCTTAGAGTTTCGTCCATAGCCTCTTTCATGGCCTTTGGCATACGAGCCTGTTTGAGTTCCAGTCCTTTGTAGTAATACTCCGGCTCATGGTATTTACCATCAGTCCATGTGACTTTACCTGCATAGCGATTCTTACGCTTGAGTATCATAGTTTCACACCACTTCTCAAACTCCGTTTCTATCGGGTACATAGCCTCATTAATCTTCTCGACCAACTCTAATCCTTCTTCGGGAGTAGGCACTTCACAGAAAATTGAATCAGTATGTCCGTATCTCACAGGATAGCCTCTATCATTACACTCGTCACGGAGTCGGAATAAAGTTTGCCTACTGGTAAATGTGATAGCCGATGCTATGTCGGGGTGATACATACCATACTTAGAGTCTCCACAGATACCGTATAGGGATGCTACCATAGATTTCGTAGCAAACTGGGCTGAATCCCACTTCTTGTAGGCTATCATATCCCCCGCTTCCTTAGCCTCTTTCATTAGTTTCTTGTACTCCTTACGCTTCACAGACAACTTATCCATAGTCCTACCAAGTAAGCCTATGCTATCTTTAGTAAATTTAATTCCGTTGCCACAGTCAATGCCTCCATCGGACAAACTATCCCATGATATATTATGCAACTTGACATTACTATGGTACATCTGTTTAATATCCATGATTGCCATGTTGTGATACAAGTCCGGTTCGGGTTCTTGTACATCAGCACCCTCATAATCTACCTTTGTGAATTGAGGACTGTCCGGTATTCTACCATCGAATATCTCATCCTGTACAAACATATTAGATGCACATAATGTAATCAAAGGAGTAGTACCTAACTCACATTGTATCTCATGTTGTAAAGATGTAAAGTAGCCCAATACATTGACGGCATCATCTAGCCTCGGCAGTAATCTAACATCTTGTCTATTGTAATCAAGATAAGTTCCCACATCAGTATAGTAAGTATCGTGTCCATCGGGCAATTCTACCTTCTTTTCTTGTAAAACCTGCCAAGCAATAGTATCTAACTTTTGTCCTGCCAGTTGCCCGTTCTTGATAGTCCATAGTTTCTTGAACCCTACCATCAAATCAAAGCACATGCGACCAACAATAGGTTGCGACCAGTGCTTATCCGACCAGTTATATTTGAAGTCGTGCTTGTTGTGAGGACTTAGAATCTTTGGGTCAAGACCAACTGCTCTCATCCTCTTACAGATTTGGAATATATCAGCATCCACCACATACCAACCCGCTATAATATCGGGGTCTTGTTTAGCCATGTATCGAGCAAAGTCAGCCAGTAGTTGACGCTCGTTAGAGAATGTTTTTGCCGGTGGGTCTAATACTACCTCGGTTAATCCTTCGGGGTGATTCTTACAGGGTACAGTCTTGGCTGAACCTGCGGGTATATCGGGATGATACACCCATGAATACATCTTCTCGGTGTAATTATCATACACCGTGAGCATTGTTATCTCGCCGGATTCAGTCTTCCATTCACCGTCAAGATACCACACCCTATGCTGATAGTTAGGATAAGGTTCTTTGCCATCCTCCAACCGCTTATTAAGTAATTGGTTGGGGAATGAGATATTGGACTCCCATGTATTAGCATGTTTACTCCACAGGCGACGGTCATATTCATTTCTAAAGAAAACTTTAGTGAGGTCTGTACCATACAATCCTTCGTAGCCTTCCTCCATCCTAACCAACCCGTATGAATCACTGACTTTATCAGTGAAACAGTAGGGGTAGCCTTCCAGTACCTCTTCCATCCTCTCTAGCGTTTCGGGGTCACGCCTTCTAATAGTGACCTTTCTACCGCCTGTTTGACTAACTATCATGTTTAAGAGTTATCAACGGCACTATATCAAACCTTTGGCTGATAGCCTCTCGGTCTTGTTTCTATGCCGTGTCTTCTCAACCAGTTCTGTATAGCCATAGGAGTGACTGAACATATGCTTGCTATCTTAGCCATTGATAGACCATTAACTTCATACTGTTCCTTCAACCAATGAGGGTCTTGATATAGACGCTCTTTAGTTTTCAAACATACCTCTAGTATATTCCCATCTTCTAGTACCATAGTATTGACAGTTCCCAATTCCAATTCCATATTCATTCCGTTTACTCTTATTACTTTCATTTCATCACCTTTAATTCATCTAATCTTTCTGTAAGTAGCAAAAGAGCCGAAGCCCATAGACCGACAAAGATACCTAAGTCGTGGTCGTATGTTGCGTATATACCTATGCTTCCAATTATTGATACCAAACTCGATACCATTCCTATTTTTTTCCAATTCATTTTATCACCTTGTATAATCTTACTCTTTTTTTATTTATTTGTCCGAATTTCATTTCGGCTTTACCCAGTCCTACTATTGCCCTCATCAACATACCGACCCTTTGGTTTGTCATGTTCATAGAGGACATGCCTCTTGAGTCATGCTTCAATAGGAGATTCTTTATTTCGTCATTGTAATACCATTTATCTTCATGCATGTCATAGTTGACAACTAACGCCATCGTGTAACGCATACGCTTACGATTCTTACTTTTACGGATTATCCAATGATGATACACGGAGTCTTCCATCAGTTTATCCACCTGTTCTCTTGTGAACCCTTTGATACTATCGTATTGTCCAACTTGAAATCCATTCTCACTACCACCACGGCTCATCACAACACCCCTGCTTGGAATACCCAGTCGCCATTACCGAAAGACATGATTAATCTAATACCCTGCCCTTCTAGCCTAAAATCTAAGAAAGATAATTTAACATCACCGGAGTAATGCTTGAGGACATGTTCTAATCCACCCTCAAAGGTGGCCGAGAAATCATCCCCTGCAATATCCCCAAAGGTAATGTCTGTCCGACCCTTGAAAGTATCACCGACACTAACACCAAACTCACCGTCCTTCAACTGGAAAGTATATCTGTTTAGTTTCTGTCCGTTGATACCATCGCATCTCAACGCATCATGCAACTCCGCACATGCAATAGTGACATTACAGAACGGCGAGCGAGTGCTGCCGTCTTTCATAATATACACATTGTCTTTAATCTGTTTAGACCTATTGACCGCTTCACCATTCCATTCTTTAACGGAGGCTTGTGAGTTGGAGAATGCCTTAGCCTTCCACCCACCAGTCAATGTAGTCTGTTTAGATTTAGACTTAACCTTAACTGCATCGCTCTCCAAATAACTTAGGGTCACATCACCACTATGATATTTCAACACACCCATAAGGCGTTCAATATCCGGTACAGGTATACCTATTTTCCACGCCTTA
>Ga0181390_1000627_pt1 | contig 16088 bp, 18 predicted proteins | sample 13SPOviralmetaG_FD_130085 | JGI IMG/M metagenome (GOLD analysis project Ga0181390, IMG submission 130085) | Marine viral communities from the oligotrophic San Pedro Time Series (SPOT) site, San Pedro Channel, CA, USA - 13 SPOT_SRF_2010-07-21 | ecosystem: Environmental > Aquatic > Marine > Strait...
ACGCATTTCTTCTGCGCCATTATTTTTTGTCGCAGCTTAAAAGTCAAAAATATCAGGATCCCAAGGCTCGATATACATTGCAAATGATCCATTTCTTTTACCGCTTTGATTAATGTGGCGAGAAATATTATTATATACTCTTAGAAGAGGCATAAGTCCATTACTCTTGCCGCCCGTTTTATTAATATGAGAGTCCTTTGCTCTCACATTACTTATATGAAGCCCAATTCCTCCAGCCCATTTGGAAATTTGAGCCATATCAGATGCAGTTTTATAAAGTCCTTCGACAGAATCGTCTGTCCCTAGAAGGAAACAAGAACTTAGTTGCTGGTGATCGGTACCAGCATTAAAAAGAGTTGGCGTTGCATGAGTGTAGTACATTAGTGATAAAGAATCATATGTATTTTTAATATTTTCTACATCATCCCCGTGAATAGTTACAGAAACTCTCATAAAAAGATCCTGTGGTCTTTCATAAACAATTCCGTTATTTAAAAGATAACCTCCTCGAAGGGTTTTAAAACCAAAATAAGTTAACTTATAATCTCTATCATAATCTATAGTCTCTTCTATAAAAATTTTATTTTTTTCTACATCTCTAAAGAATTTCTCTGAAATAATAGAATGTTTATAAAATTCTTGCATGGTTTCGTAGAAACTGCATAGGGTATTCTTATGATGGTTATTAATAGCAATTCTACTAGCAAGTATAAGGTAATCGGGGTCATTCTTAAAAAGAGTTGCCGAAAAACTAGCAGAAAAATCGTCCAACTCACTTGTTGTTATACCGTCGTAGATTAATGTGCATATATTTTGAGCAATAAATACCGGATCTATATTTAGTTTTCTACCCAATTTATTTTCTTTAGATAAATTTGATAATTTAGCAGTAATAAAGTCAAAGCGAACATCTTCGCTTTTACCGCTTCTCGTAATTACTTTCATCTTATAAATAATTATATATTATTTCTTAAAATTAATTTATAATTAATTACATTACATTACATTACATTACATTATTTTTAATTAGATTTAAATATTATGTATATAATCTATCCCAATTCCATCCAGGTGTTTTTAAATTAGAAAATGTATGCATCGGGGGCGAAGATACTCGTCTCGGTTTGTTTATTTTTTGAATTTTTTTACTCTCTTTAGATTTTACAGTGCAAAATATCAAGGAGAGTATTACAATTAAAATAGCGGCTAGAAAGAAACGATTTGTTAAAATTTTTTTAAAATCAAGGCTCATTTATATATATGCAATTTAATTAATTTTTAATTTAATTAATTTTTAATTTAATTTAATTTGATCTTATAGTCCAAGCCCCTTGGGGTGCAAAAGTAACATTCTGATAAGGTTGAGCTCGTTTTTTACCCTTTGTGCTCGTTACTTGATACCCTAAATTATTAGAGACATCAGAAACATTCATTTTTTCTGGTCCATAACGTCTCATCTCAGGGCCTGCGGCCTTTTCCTTCACATTGTTAGAAGAACTACGTTTTCTAGGCAGCGCGTTTGCCTGAAGCTGCATGATGGCGATTTCCTCGTGGAGCTCGCCGACCGCCCGTGCGACTTCGGCCCGTTGCTCCATCATGTCCCGCTCGGTGGCGTCGAGGCGTTGCGCCAGGTCGTACGCCAGTGCGACCATGCCCCGTTGCTGCTGCACGGCTTGCTCGGCGGCGTCGAGGCGGCGCGTCAGGTTGGCGCGCTCTGCGGCCGAGTCGGAGGTCAGGTCGTACGCCAGTGCGACCATGCCCCGTTGCTGCTGCACGGCTTGCTCGGTGGCGTCGAGGCGGCGCGTCAGGTTGGCGCGCTCTGCGGCCGCGCGCTCGGAGTCGGAGGTCAGGATCGCGATACCCTTTGAGAACTCGTCGCGAGTGAGCTCGCCGTCACCTGCGCGTCTTAATACTGTATGAGCATGTCTATGTCTATCGAGCAAATGAGAATTATATTTTTTCATTTCATGTGTAGAGGACGGAAAGCGTCTGGTTTCGCTCTCCCCCCCTATAAATTTACCTACAATAACCCAAATTATAAACAGAACTAATACTACCATCAAAATTTTAATGACAGTCGGTGAAAGAAATGTAGATACTGTGCTCTTGAAGAAAAAAAGTCCTGCTAAAGGAATTATTAATGGGATAAGCATTAAAAGTCCAAATGGAGGAACTAGGCCCGCAAGTCCGCCCATTACATTTTCACTCAATCTAGCATTTTCTGCCCTGAGGTTAGCGTTGTTTTCTCCCATTGTAGCCATGATAGCATCGTAAGGCAACCCCGCCGACCGCGTCTCAAACTCTTCCTTCGAAGTTAATAGATTAATCATATCGGTGCTGATTTCATCTGCGATCTTGCTAGACATTCCCACAAGAGTCTCGATTTTCATTTCAACTTCCGACGTGTTCGAGAGGTTAAAGTCTCTCAATTTAACATTTCCATTGAAATTAACATTTATATTCTGGTCGCCGTCCAAGCTCACTGACGAGGCATTCGCTTCCTCTGCCAAGCTCGTCGAGTTTGTTTCAAAGTAGTTATTAATTTTCTCATCTGAAATCGATTTAACTGCTGGCGGAAGAGTGTCGACACCTAGGGATTCCTTAAGTTTAGTCTCAGCCTCCATTTGAGCGCCTTGTATCACGCTCCTCTTTAACTCTATATCTGTATCAAAATTAATTTGGCTTACTTTTATAATATTACCCTCGAATGAGTTTGAGGCGTCGAAATTTTCAATATCGATTTGCGGCAGACCCCAGCCGGGGACATTTAATGCGGCGGTCGCTTCCAAGGACGCATCGACGAGCTTGAACAACAAGTTATCTGGCAACCTACTCGTCCCGAGAGCGCGGCGATTGTCCGACTCCTTGAGAAGTGCAATTTCCCTTGATGCATTGACCTCGGCTAGAATTGCTTGGCTACCCTTGGCCTCGCCATTGATAGTAAAAACGATTGCCTGTCCCACCGTGACGTTTACCACTTCCGTGGACGTCTTTTTTGAGATGCTACACGTAATGTTCTTTTGCGTATTCATGACATTACGCACTTTTACCATTACTGGCTCACACCCTTTCGATCTCATATGTCTATCTATATTGTTACGAGCTGACGTTGTGGACACACCACCCGCTGCAACTCCCCATAAACCGGCAGCGACTGCAAAACTATCTGTAGCCGTGAGCTCATTCGTCATTGAGGTTTTGGCCTCTTGCTCGCACGTTTCATCCAGACCTAAATCTTTTACTAATGTATTAATGGTTGCTTCCACCTTAACGGGATCGGCATTGCCAGTATTTAGATCTTTAATAGCAAGAGCCGTATCATTGGCTCTCGCCGACAAATTCTCATCAGGTTGCCCCTCTACAGATCGATTGCCAGCATTGTCAGTCGTTATCTCAAGACCCGCAGCTAAACATCCAGCATTCGCATCGCCCATATTGTATTGTATTATATTATATTATATTATATTTTTATTTTTTTTTTATTTTTTTTAAAGATAATAATATAAACCAATTAATAAAAATATAATTGCTATTATAATTGCTATTATAATAGCAAGATAAGAAGTATCTTTAGGTTTATCAGCGAACTTAGTCAACAATACCTCACAACTTCCATCGGATGATGTAGCATCAGGGTTGTATTCTTCATATCGCGGGTCCGTACAACCGGTTGGGTCTTCAAACTCACATAAGGTGGGGACCTCATCAACTGTAGCTTGGGCATTATAGTTATTCGCATTAATATTTTTACATCCAAACACTACATTGTCTGGATACGTACAAGAACCATCATCCCGGTACTTCTCCACATCATCTGTAACGCCGACATAGTTATCAGCATCTGGATTGATGCATCCGTCGAGGTACCGACAAGTTCCATCGTCCACTGTAGCTAGACTATCATAGTTATCAGCTTTAGGCTCCCTGCAACCAGGTACTGGATATTCACAAGGACCCTCCACTGTGTATTTTGGGTCATAGTTCAACGCACCTGAAACCATGCAACCTACTAAACCTGAACCCGAATCACATGATGCAATGCTGTCACCTGTAAAAGTGCTTCCATTTTCAAGGAAATTATTAAGATCCTCGCAAGTACCCCCATAATTACCACATATATTATAATTGTCCATTTCAGAGCCTGTGAAGGAACCAAATATAGTGTAGTTAATACTGCATGTAATATTTATCGATGTTTTGCGCTTGCACCCGGCGATTGCCGTTGCGTTGCTGCCTTCACCTGTTATTGCTGTGAGGGGGGCGACGTGCCCCAATTGATTATTATTAGATACAGCTTTTATTAAGGAATATATGAATGAATTAGAACCCTGTTTGTTTACAGTACGCAAAGCATATCTCAAAACAGTAGAGGGATAAGTTTGTTCGGCGTCTTGGTGCGTGTTGCATGCCCAAAGTACATCGGCGCCCGCCTTGGCGCTCATCTGTGATCTTTTATCTTTGAATGTAACCACTGCTGTTTCAATATTGGTTTCTTTTTCTAGTTGAGTATACTCTGTTCCGAGAGTGCTGAGGCTGAGGTTCGCACTCCCAGCTTTACTCTTTAAATCAAAGTTATCATTCCAATATCCGTAAGTATATTTATATGGGTCACTGAAGTCATAATCAGATGATCTGGGCGAACCTTTAACAGGGTCTGCATAACCCTCGAACAATAAATTTGCGTCTGTTACATTAGAATGGTAATGGTAAGAAAATTCAGCTTGTTCCGGATTTAGCATAATATTACACAACGGGTCTCCATAAAACTCTTTATATCTACCATTTGAATATCTGGGTCCTAGTTTTGCGACCTTGTTAAACATTTTGTCCTGCATCACCCGCCTGCCGTGGCCATCTAATGGCAAGGAAGAGGGTTGGATCGGAATTTGGCGATTGCCTATTTTAAATGCATTACAATATCTGCCTACAACATGTCGGTATTTTTTAACACATCTTCCTTGTCCTAGAAACACACCATCACCATCTGCTTCATCTCCCCCAACTTGTATATCATAAGCCTCGTTTGGTAGTTCTGAGAAGTGTGCATGTTTCTTATTCTTTAGTTTAACTAATTTATGTACCCATTTCCCATCTTCATTCTTTTCAGTATTCCAATTATTTGTTCTATTATTGGTGGATTGCGTGGGACCATTGTCTACGTACTGGATTTGAGTATACTCAAGCATCGGGTTATAGTATTTATCCTTAAACTCCTTTCTATGAATAGGATTATAAAGTAAATAATATTGAGGAACAAAATCAATAGAACGGTTAGATCCCTTCTCCGCAATTGGACTACCGTCTATTTTTTCAATATCTGGAGTGTAAATAATAAACTCACAATTAACATTAAAAATTACATTTGCGTTATAAAAAAAAACTGGCTTTTCATCTCTGTTTGTAAAATTACCTAGAACACTACTATTTGATATTGTTAAATCAGTATTAGAAGCATCTAGGGCACGGTCGGGTGTATATTGTGGGTTGGCAACCTGACGCTCAAGATTTTTATTCCACGACTTATCATGAATTGTTCTATTTCTTAATATATATACGGTTCCACCACCAGTGACCGGCATGACGGTAATTCCATTCTTTTCGGCTTCTTGAAAATCTATTTTATCATCAAAATCATGATGCGAAAAATTTCCAAACTTATCGAAAATGATACCATCCCCGGAACCTTCATTATTTAAAGCATTATATATAATTGCATTTTGTGCAGGTGTATATTTTGTTACAGATAAAAATCCAATATTTTCAGTGTTCCTTTCATAAGAATTTTTAAAATCAGACCATTCTTCTGTCTCCTGCTTGTTTTCCGCGATTCCATTGTTACTATTTGTGGGTATATAGATCCAACCAAACCCAAGTTGTTTGAGAGTCCAGGATTCTCGATCTTCGGCAGTGGGAATATCATTTCCTCCATTTTGAATATCACAATTATAACTAACATTTCCATCGATGAATTTTTTTAATATTGGATTTTTAAATGCCAGATACAACTGGAATTTTGCATCATTTATAACTTCAGTATTAAAGTTAGCAATTTCAGCCGCAGTTGGGGATGAGGCCATGACTATTATTATATTATAATAATTTATTTTAAAAATTTATTATTATAATTTAAATTAATTAAAATCGAATGTGTTATTTAAGAAACTGATGTGTTTTTATTTACATTTGCAGTCAAAAATTTAGTTTGCTCTAACTGTACCCCCTGTGCATAATGTAGATCTTTAATTTTCCTTTCACTCTCCCTGAGAGATTCTTCAGATTTTTTTAATTTGTCCGCCAATGTGTGAACAGCTTTTTTAAGCTGTTCATTTGTAGGATTCTCTATACCTACTAAAACTTCTTTTTTATCTGATTTAGTTAAGAAATATAATACAATGATTGCAAAAAATGCACCCGCAATTGATATATTTTGAAGATTTAATTCAAACATTTAATAATAATAAATATATTATTTTTTTTTAAATTCCCTAAAAATATTGCCACCACTCAATCTGTGAGTTGCAATATATATCACTACTTAATTTAATTCTTTCTATTAGTGAATTGCGTATTGAATTTGCACTCCTTTCGGCGTGTATATAGTCTGCCCAAGATTGGCTTGAGTAAGCCGGGACGATGAACGAATGAAGAGACAGATGAACGTGATGAGGATAATATATGTCATTTAATGCATCTATCCATATCGCAGGTTCATTAATAAAATTATATTTTATTTTATTACTGAAAAAAACTATTATTCTCTTTAATTCTAGCGGTTCAACTACTTCGCCACCCAATCGCAAAAAATAAGATAATATGTCGAGATTTAATTTTACTCTATTGTAATACATCCATTGGATACGTTCAGCTGCATCATTTTTAACCATGGTATATATAAGGTCATTAATGTCCTCAGGAAATTTACGACATATATTGTAAACCAGGAATTTTTTGGAATGCATAATGTAATGTAATGTAATTTAATAATCCTAAACTTAATATTGAATTAAAAATGTAAATATTAGTGTGTTACTTTTATAAAACTTCGACATTTTGTTTTTCTATATATTTCTGATCACATTTATATTCTAGTTTGTTTATCTTAAAACTATTTATCTTATCACAGATCCAAAATAAAGGCATCTTAACCTTTGAATAAACATTATCAATAAAATCTATATGGGTAGACATTTTTCCTGTGTCTTCTTTAACAACGTCGAGTTTAGAGATTAGCATGTCCAATTTGAGTTCAAGAGATTCAACTTTTTTTTCAAGATCTTCCACATTATAGCTCCGCTCCATTTACAATAAATATACTTTATTTTTTTAAATTAATTGTGACATTTTCTACAAACCGGGATATACATTTCTGTGGACCCTATCTCAATTAAATTGTCAGAATCTTTAATTTTTTTCGTGAAACTTGCATAAGTACCATTCTTGCACGTCATACACAACGCGTGTAATTTTATATATGAGTCGCACATTGGTATTAGATTTAAAATTTCACCAAAAGGTCTCATAAGATAATCCCCATCAAGTCCGCATACATATACATCTTTACCATCATTACAAGCAGAACGGCAAAAATCCACTAGTTTATCAAAAAACTGCCCTTCATTTATACACACAACATCCGCATTTTTATAAACAAATTTATTCTCAAAGAAAAATAAAAGATCTTTTGCACATGGCACACAATCAATTGATGTTCCTTCGTGTGTAGTAATTAGATTATTATCCTCAGAATAACGAGTATCTTTATCATAATTTATAATCAAAACATTTTTATTAAGTAATTTATTCATCTTTGCAACTTTTATTAGTTCGGATGTTTTTCCAGAGAACATGCACCCGGTTATCAAATGAATAGACATTTATACTTAATAATACTAATTATATTTAAATTGGTTAATTTAATCGAAATGTTTGTCATTTATCCTTTTGCAATCCTACATTATGATAGGTCTAAGAAATCGCAGTGATATGTACATCCAACAAACGCCGATATATTTATCAAAGAGACCATGAAAGAAAATAGGCGCACTTCTTACTCATCTATTAACATAAGGGAGATATTTTACTTTCTAGTTCCGTTAATCTTTGTTGAAGGTCGGCTATAATAGTTGCTTGTTTGGTAACTATAGCATCTAATTCCTTTAAACCAGCAATACCATAAGTGAATATATCACTATATGCTAACGCATAATATTGTGTGTTATCACCACCCTCTACGAATTCTTTATCAGGGTGCGATACAGCAAATGATAAATCAGGTATTTGTAACACTTCTTGAGCAATAAATCCCGCTTCTTCTATTCCTTCAGATTGTGTTGGTAATCTTTTAATATACTTTTCTGGGCTTAATTGTCTTATTACCTCTAAACCATTTTCAATATTTTTTTCATTAAATTTAATTCTATCATCACTCAAACTTTGAGGCGGATTTCCATAATAAACAGTCCCTCCATTACTATTAAGAAACAAACTAGCAGCACCATTATTACTATAACTCTTCATATTTAAAGTATTATTTTGAAAACACAAATATGAAGCTGTTCCACCACCTCCAAATCTTAATTTACTACCTCCTGTTTGGTCGTTAAGTGTAAAGTATATATAAGCTATAGATGGGTTTGCTCCGAGAGTATTCGCCGCAAGACTGCCAGTTGTTAAAGTACCTGTGAATGTTGGATTGTTTGTTTGTGGTGCTGGTCTCTGAAAAGCAGTATTCCAATCTGCTATGTTTAAGTTATTTCCGGTCACATTTCCATCGCATCTTATATTTCCATTTACAAATAAATGTTCTGAGGGCTGGGTGCCTGTGAATGCCGGTCCAATATGTAAATGATTGGTAATGCTGCCACTGCCACACTCAATGCTGCTACAATCTGTGATCGTCTTGTTGACCATTTGAAGAGTTGTGCCATTGTAAACAATCCCACTTTCTACCCCTCCAATCTTCAATACCACAGTCCCCCCTGCCGGCGCGTTAACCACAGTTGAACCGCCCGGAGACTGTAACAACGCATAGTCCGTCGTATTCGCCAGATCATAATGTGAAAAGGCGGCAATGTCGTTGTGTCCAATGTACCCTATTTTTGCCCTACCTAAGTCGTGACTCACGTCAGTATCCGCCGTGGTCGTCACAATCGCCTTCCCATTCAGTTTCGCACCGGCCTTCAAGTTCACAGGTGCTGTACCCACGGTCACCGCGCCAAGACTTGTATCGGTGTTTCCAAGTCGCGCCAGTTCGTTATACGCGGACGGAATCAATGGTTTGTTCTGAATAAAGGCATCCGAATTTGTGTCAGTCTCGTTCCAGTTTGATTTCACGTGACCCTGGTCATCCGATGACGCTGCCGCTACCCAGTTAGTACCGTCAAAAGTTAGAATATCCCCCAATACAGCCCCATCTGTAATTAATTTCTGAGTTGTCTCGCGTATATTGTTTAAATTTGATTGTAAAATATTAATTTTCTCCGTTATACTCGAAAGAAGAAAAGTATCCATTATATTTATAATATAATTGTACATTTTAATATATTATTTAAACCTACATTTAATTTAAAAATTTAAAAATGAAAACCGAACAATTCAAACATCTTGTTATATAAACTTATAGCTTTTATATATTTTTCTTCCGTGTCTATTACTATTTTAGAATTCAATTCACTTATAAAATAATCCTTTCCAAAATTAATTATCCAGTATACATCAGAATTTGAAATTGTATATTCCATGTCCCAAGTTAAATCATGTCCGCATGAGACACATACATCATAAATGTCGACGTCGTATGTTTTATATTCTATTATTTCTTTTATAATAATGTCAATATCCCTAATTAATTTACTATCGACACTGACATTATTCATTTTATCACAGAGTTCATCCATGATTATTAATTTATATTAACTTAATAATTTAACTTATTATTTTTTTTGCAATTTCTTCTAATAATTAGATTCAAGATCTTTATCCGTCGCAGATTCCCGATTATAAATTTTAATGGCAAATTCTGTACGACAAGTATCTGGCATTGCCTGATTAGATGCATTAAAGGTTTTTTTGTACAAAGATACGTCAGCTCCTCGCAAAGGTAAAGCTTCCTGTTGTAAACGTTCAATCTCTTTAAGTGCCCATTCTGAAAGTTCGTCAGAAGGTCTACGATCTTCGCGGCTCATTCCCATCTGTAATGTGATGTATCTATAATAACTTCCAAATTGTTTAGCAATTGAACCATGTTCGGCAGCCTTTTCATCTGCATTATAAAATTTCTTAAGACTCTGAACAAATGATGTAACCAAACCAATTCCACCGGCTGTAAAAAGAACTGCGTCCTTAGCATTAACATCGTCAATGCTTCCAGCCACTAAACTAGCAGCAGAAGCAACCGTAGTTGCTACTATACTATATAATGTTAGATTGTTTGAAATGCCCCTCCAATACCCCGAAGAGTTTGAATGCATAAATCTCAATCCAGCCGCTTTTTCTCCCCACGAGGAAAGCAAGTTTTCATAATCATCATTCCACGATGCAGCATTTACGCGTTTTTTAGCGGCCCCTGCACGTATCTGTGCAAGAGCAAAATCTTCTTCATTATTAGACATTTTTTTTTAATTTAAGTAGAGTATATTTATTTTTTTTAAAATTTAAATTTAATTTAATTTAATTTAATTTAATTTAATTAAATGCTTCAGAATATGTTCTTTTTCTCCCACACACCCTTTTCTCGAATTCGCGCCTGTATTTGATTGCGTAATCCTTAATACTTTGTTTCCATTTATTAAATATGGCAATATCTAAATTGTATGGCTCATTCATTGTAATGTAATGTAATGTAATGTAATGTAATGTATTTTTATATTATTTACAAAAGAGAATTCATAAGTTTGATGTAAATATTTTCGGGGATGTCCTTAGAATTATCAAAAAGAATATCTGATATATTTCGCATTTTTTGGTCATGGTTTGAAATCCTAACAGTGAGCGAATCAACTTTTTTAAGAAGCTGCACATTTTCATTCTTTAGATTCTCAATTTCTATTTTGTTGTGTAAATATTTCCTTATGAGTTCTTCCTTTGAATTAAAAACATTAACTCTCTTGAGTTTCGGCGGAGACGAGTCTAGATCCCGAATTTTATTAGGAGGAGTCATTGGACGCTCAGGGATGTTTTGCAAAATTCTATCAATTGCCGCCATCGTTAAAATTACACCTTGTTTTAATTTCTCCTAAGAGAATAATTAATTACGAATGGGTTCAAAAAAATCTGGTCTTTTTGATATGTCTTCCTTTTCAAAATTTATATTTTTATAAAACCTTTGATGGTACTTATCGTCATTCCGTTTTTCGAAATCATCATGAATCTTTCCTGATATTTTACGCATTTCCTCCCAGTACATGCGCACTTTTTTACGCTCGTCATATGTCTCAGCAATCTTAAAAAACATTTTATTTTTCACGCACATCTTTAAACTCCGAAGAGTTTATGCGCTTTATCTCATTCACATTTACATTTTGTCCTCATTCACAGCCGGCTCATTCATCATAGGCTGTGAATTGTAAATATTGTTAAGTTGCCTTGCGAAGTGCCTGCACGGGCACATACATTCATGAGTGTCTTGGTTTTCTGGAATTGTAGTATTGAATGTAATGTAGATGCATGTCGGTTTGTTGACCTGGTGTCGGCTGCAACATTTACACGACTTGCAGGTCTGGAACTTTTCAAATATCGTGTTTCCAGGGATTGCATCATATGCCTCTTGAAAGACGTGATGAACAATCGGTTCGGAGCTAAGGGGGGCCGCGGAAAGATATGTGTTGCGCATATTATTTTATTTCAATTGATATGAATCGTTACATCCTATTAATCTACCCTAAGGTTTAGTAACTATTGTTTATTGTAATTTTGTATTATAATATCAAACGCAGTCCCTCTTTTAATATCGTCTAAAATTAAATTATAGGTTTTAGGATCTGCATGTTTGATCAAATTAGCAAATTCAATTATTGTATAACCAGGCATACTTGTTTCACACCTACCCTATTAATCTCCGAGGAGATTTATTTTTTTTAATTTTTAAATTTTAATTTTTAATTTTATGTCTATCTTCCGTATTTCCGCGAGGACTTCTTTTTCTTCGACTTTACATTAGCCACTCTTTAGGAGGACTTGGAAGATTTGAGGGGTTTGGGCTACGAACTAAATGATACATTTTCCAAATTGGGACATTTCCTTTCGAAACCAGAATATGATAAGGATAAATGCATTTATTATTGAGCAGGTCAGCGTATGATGTAATGGGTCGCCACTGCCGCTGCCGTGCCGCATAATCTTGGCGCCTATGGGGCTGGATAGAATCGTCCCAATCGAGCATTTCATACCTTGCGCTCATTTTTTTTAAAAGGTCTGGGTCCTGAGAGTTTCGCACGTAGACATTTGCACTCCGAAGAGTGATCAGGTCTTGAAGTGCAGGTGGAACCAACAAATGCGGCGCGATGACACATTCGTATCGATATAGGGCATCAGACATTTTAGTCTGCGGTGTTTTTATAGTCAGATCCTTTTGAGCTCAATGGTGAACTTAATAAAAGGTATTTGCCATCCAAGGGCACACATTCATTAAGTTCGTGGAAACCCTACGCGTGCTAGACTCCCAAGGCTGGCCTAACCTTGGCAGGTTCCCCCCAATGGACTCCGGCTTGCGCCGTGTCCCAGATCTTGGATTTTCTAAATGGATTATTGGAGACGGTTTTGTATTAACACGTTTTAATAAAAGAGGGTTCCCCCCTTGACGTGTCTACATCTTACTCACGCCCTTCTTTGTAGTCCGAGGACTAAGGGTTGTTTTTTTATGCAAGATTTGTATTTACATCCTGAGGTTCTTAAATTCTTCGATGATCATTTTGCGCCTCTCCTCGGTCAGGAGGGCGTATATGTCTTTGATGACCTGCTCCTCGTGTGCGATCTCAGTGATGAGATCAGGCCCGAATGGACGGGGGTGATCGACAGTCAGCATGATATACAAGTCCTTCTCGGCAATTGCCAAGGTCTCCTCGAGGGCGCTGATGAAAGCCTGAGAGTCCATTGTCTCGTTGCGAATGTCAGACTTTTTGTACACGCCCTTCTTTGTAGTCCGAGGACTAAGGGTTGTTTTTTTATGCAATTGCATTTTCGGTTTACTTGAGCACCAGCGCGTCCATGAGTTCCTTGTATAGCCCCTCGGGAATTTTGTCGGAATTGTCGAAGATGATCTCCTGAAGCTTAATCTGCGATTTGGTCGGTCCGCTGGGGCAGCCAGTGCGCTCAGCATATTCCGGCTGATTCACCGCCCAAGTCATCCACTGCCTTTGCATGCGCTGGTGCGCCTCCTCCTGCCATGCCCGATACACTGCTGCTCGTCTCCTCCTCTCAGAATCGAGCCAGGCTTGGCGAAACACCTCAGCGGAATCGTCATCGTGCGGGCACGTGCGACATGTATGTCCTTCGCCTTTGCATCTGCTGCACCGTCCCATCTCTCCGTCACTCTCGATGCTTCTTATACCCTGGTAGTGCCGGGAGGGGCTAGGCTGGATTTTTTTATGTAATTACAAGATTTACCATGCTTAGCGAGCCCCTACCCCCAGGGCGCGCCCCTATCTAACTACGGTTAAAATTGCAATTGCATTTAAAAATCCAGCTTAAGGACCCTGTACAGTAACAGGGTGTACACAGCACTGCTGAAAAACTCCTATACCCAAAACCAATGGCGACCTCCTCGGCTATCCTCTCCCAGATCATCGATGAGCTCCTTCTTGCCAAACCCGGAAACCGCGAGGGCGCCCTTAAGCACCTCGCAGAGAAAGGTCTGCTCCCGAAGAAGCTCCTCGAGGTCCCCAAGGAGAAGAAAGTCACCATCTTCGCCTCTAAGGCGGCGGAGGACTTCGCCGAGGCAAAGGGCATCGTGGTTCCAGAGGATTTCAAGGGCACTGCTGCGAAGGACAAGGTCTCGGTCAAGGACCTCAAGAAGCTCTCTGAGCCTGTGAAGAAAGTCGTCAACGCCTCTCCCAGCGCCCAGCAGTTCTGCCGCGACAACGGGATCGACATCGACACCATCACTGGAACGGGGACCGACGGCAAGGTGCTTCTCAAGGACGCGCAGGCATCCATCCCGAACACCGAGACGGATGAGTCCAAGACTGACAAGCTTAAGATTTCGCCCCGCGCCGCAAAGACCATGAAGCAGTACAGCATCGACGAAGAAGACCTCGATGCGGCGGGGATCAAGGGTACCGGCAAAAACGGCACAGTCCTGGAAAAGGATCTCGCCGAGCTGGTCAAGGAGATGAAGGAGAGCGAGACCGAGGAGACCACCGACGAGGAGAGCGCGGATGAGGATTAGACACGGGAATGGGGGAGGGACTAAAAACCTAAAAAAAAAAGACCACCGCCCTATGGGGCGGCATTGGTCGCGTAAAAATATGTCACTGCTTGATATGGTCACGGCTCTAATGGCTGCTCCCGATTATAAGAGATTTATGGATCAGTTGGATCGCTGGACAGATGTTTCTATCGAGTCTCATTTTCGGGAACAGGTACAGATGGCTATTGATTGTAATAATACAGGACCGACCGAAGGTCCCGATGAGATCACTGAAATCACTGGAAGCTAAATTTGACATAGTACCCCCTTTGATTAAAATTATTGTACTTGATTTATAATTTCCTTCCTTACTGAAAATACACTGAATATATGAAAATATTTATTCCTTAGGGAATATTTTTTTCATTTATTTTCCAAAAACGGACTTTGATGTAATTTACATCGAATTACATAGAATTACATGTAATTTTTTTTAGCCTGGGGCACAGGCAAAGAAAAAAAAAAATTTAAGCATCTTAATGTTTAAAATTCTCAAAGTCCGCTAGTCCGTTCCAAAACTTTTCAATACATATGAAATAAAAAAAAAAATATCCTTTAAGTCTTTATATCCCCCCCCCCAGAAAAGTCGGAGGATATAAAGAAATTATTTTTTTTTTAAAATAAAATATATACGAAAGTTTTGGAACGGACTAGCGGACTTTGTATTTTTTAAACATTAAGATGATTAAATATATAAAAGAGTTTACCTGTAGTACAGGCTAAAAAAAATTACATGTAATTCTATGTAATTCTATGTAATTCGATGTAAATTACATCAAAGTCCGTTTTTGAGTCCGCAATTTTCTTTAAGTACTTTTTTTCTTTAAGTTCAAAATAGAAAAAAGTTGAAAATTTCTTTAAGTTCAACTTTTTAACTTTTTCTCAGAAATATTTTTTACAAAATTGAACTTAAAGAACTTTTTTAACTTTTTTGGATATAAAGAAACCACCTTCCTAATTAGGCAACTATAGGAATTCCCATTTTCCAGTCTCCTTCGCATAATTATATTTTATAGTTTCCGTGAATTTACGCGCAGCATATGCGTCTTTCCCATAATATACAACAATTTCATTATCGGTCATTTTCGATTTTAAATAAACAGGATAATTTGTAATTTTACCAACTTCATTAAAATAAACTGTTTTTCTATAAACTTTTTCTTTTTTCGGCGCATTTTTAATCGCGGGATCTTTTATATAAATTTCTAAAATGTCTTTTAGTTGAAGAGGGAAAATACAACCATTGTGAGCCTTATAATTGATGTATTCCCCATTTTCTTCATCTTTTCCTACAACAATTCCGCCACTTCTGAATGTTCCTAAAGGAACATTTGATAATCCGTTTCCATTTAATCTATATTTAAAATATCTTCCGCGCATTTCATCAGAAAGAATATTTTTATTACTCTCCATTTGATACCAACCGCTGTCTATCAATTCCTGAATGTATTCTTTTTCGAAATCTTGATCAGAATTTACTCTATTTTGAATAGAATTATATTTTTTTGGGTTAAAAGTTGCCTGATGTCTTACGGACGGGTCCGGTATTCTTGCATAAAGTTGCAATTCGGGATTTATTTTATTCATTTAACTATATTATCTATATTAATTCAATATTTAAATTATTTTAAATATTAAAGGCGCCAATAATGCCTGAATCTCCGAATTAATGCTTGTTTTAAGA
>Ga0181390_1000631_pt1 | contig 16041 bp, 6 predicted proteins | sample 13SPOviralmetaG_FD_130085 | JGI IMG/M metagenome (GOLD analysis project Ga0181390, IMG submission 130085) | Marine viral communities from the oligotrophic San Pedro Time Series (SPOT) site, San Pedro Channel, CA, USA - 13 SPOT_SRF_2010-07-21 | ecosystem: Environmental > Aquatic > Marine > Strait...
TCGAATGTTATTTTAGAAGACGTTGACTCCGACACGTCTGTTATTACAAACAAGTCGCTCGTGTTTATGCCCGAATCCGTAATAGAGGGTAACTGGCTGATCTTCTTTGATGTGTCTGGCATTACTTTTTCCTTTTAGTTAATATCTTTGTACTTACGAATCTCTTTTCCACATATAAACACCGTACGAAGCCTGCTGAACATTAAAGGCAGTGCCACTTCCAGTCGGACCGGTGATTTGTCCTGTGCGGGATCTTTCAACCCCATCGCTTCCCTGAACAACGCCACCTGAAGACCCGCCCGTACTCTTACTTAAACTACGTCCCGTTTTAACTTGATAGCTATGAGTATGCGAAGGCAAATTGGCTTCAGTAATATTGCGACTATTGTCACTGTAATTACTCCCTGCGGATGGGGTATTGCCATTCACTGTTTGTAGAACACGACCTCCACCAATACTTGTCCAACTACCGCCAAATAATGTTGCTGGGCTTGTATTGACTGTTGAGACGTAAACCGAACCTACAGGGTAAACTCTAAGTAATACGGCAGCTATACCATTTTCATTAAGCGAGGCGGCAACACTAGATGTAGCAGTAAGGGTACCAGTAACTGTTAGATCGCCTGTCAGGGTTGAGTCTCCTGTGACAGCTAGAGACGTGCCGGTAATAGAGGTGAACGTGCCTGGCATAGGAGTGGAGCTTCCTATTGTAGTAGAATCAATACTACCGCCGTTGATGTCCACAGTAGTAAGTACAGAAGTGCCAATAGGATGTGTTGCCGTTCCTAGAGTAACTAACCCTTTAATGTTTCCTCCAGATATATCAACTGTTGGAAGTGTTGCTAAATTTGTGGCAGTAAGAGATCCCTCAAGAGAGACATTAATGGGCATCATACCGTTTGATATTCTACCTGTTGAGGTAATGTCTCCGTCATCTGCAATAGTTAGATGATGTGTGCCATCTGTAAGAATTAGAGAATTGTGATTATTACTAGTCTCTAAAGACCAAGTATCTGATCCACCCAACTTAAACTGTAGTGTTCCTGCAGTATCAGCTTTGTTTATCGAGATTTGATCGCTTGTCTCAAGTTGACCGGACACTGTAATCTTTCCACCACTGACAGAAGAGAGTGTATTTGTAGATATTTGATCATTAATGCCTACTGAGAAATTACCACTAAGCGAGGTATTTCCTGTATTGTCTCCATTAAGAGTCATTGCAATGTCTGCGAAGTCGACCAGGTCGTTGGTAGTGTCCACCCAATTAGAGAAGGTCTGTGTGGTTGTTACGCCGTTAATTGTTACACTCATTTCTTTATCTCTTTAAATGTAGTTTCTAATAATTGAAGTGCGGATTCAAGTTTGGATATTCTCATTTCCATGTCTTGTATGTATTTATCTTGTTTGCGTTTAGCAACCGCCTGCTGATACGCTTCTCTATCGGTGTTTATTATTCCCGATCCCGATCTAACTAGACCACCATTAATACTCATTATGTTAACGCTATCGCCCTATAATCAAATATGTGTGGGAACAAGTTGATATCAGGAGTTATATTTCCTAGTTCAGGAGTATCTAGTTCAGCAGTATTACTTGTTCCGCCATGTCTCAATACAAACTTGAGTTGGAAAGTCTTATACTCAGAGTGTAAAGCATAGTCACCAGAAGTTGCTTCTTCATTGAAGTCGTATTCAAACTCTCTATAATCTTTTGTGTTACTTGTGTTTGAATATAAATCAAGATTCTTATTATCTAGTTTTAGCCATGGACCTTGCTCTTCAACATTCTCAGGATAAACAAATCTTGCATAAACGTCAATAAATGTGCCGGCTGGTCTATATGCCGCTAGATAAACTCTCATGCCCACAGCTTCCATATCTTCTGCTAGAATAACTTCTTTAGTTATCCACTTAGAACTATTGGCCTGATTTTCTGCAATTTTATACTGATATGCAAACAGTTCTGAAGTGGCAACATCAACTATCGGAGAAACTGAACTCAATCCTTTATTATCAAGTTCAATCTGTATCTTAAAGTCTTCAGCTATATCATTAGCAACTCTATACGACTTACTCATTATCGTTCTTAGATTGTTTGTCGTATACACATTAGAGTTCTTATCTATAGCCTTATCTACTACTCCATTAGCTTGTAGTAATGATAGTGAAGATGATGTGTTCAAAGAATCGCTTATATAAACTTGTGGCTGAAAGTAGCTTATTTTTTCGTTAGCGACTTTAACTATTTTAGCAGTGGCTCCGCTGTCAGCTCCTTGAATAATCTGATCATTAGGTCTAACTATTCCGGAACCAGCTTCGCCGTCATCTATTGCAACAAACTGTGTTCCAGCAAATATTTTACTTGCATCTACACCAACAGCTATCCAGTCTTCATTGGTTGTTGACGGAGCTCCAGTATCAACAATAGTGTAAGTTGTTCCGACTACAAGATTGCCTATCGTAATAGTGTCGGTGTCATCTAAGTAATTTGTGCTTGTGGCGCTACTTTCTCTTAAATACAACTTATCTGGCTTGTTAGGATTAAAGTGTGAAACTTTACCTGCAGTACATAGCGTTACTATAGCACTCGAAGAATTTTCAAAAAAGGCTGTGTCGAGTGTAAATACTTTAGTTGATGATAAAGTGTCTACATTTAGTACCTTACCAACTATAAACTCCGTACCAGCATTATTTGAAACGTGTATGTAATCGCCTAATGCGATTCCGGGTGTACCTTGAATTGTTACTATATTCAAACTGTCGCCGGTTACGCTTGCAGTAAATGTCTCAGACTTTTTAACAAACGCTATTTCGTCAAGTTCAAAAATTTGAGTAGAATCAATAATGTCTATAAACTCTACATCATTAGGACTTAAATCCACTGTAGCGCCTGATGTTGCAAAATCGTGGCGATTGATAGAGAACTTGATATCTTCATCTTGATAAGATTTCCAAGCACTATCGTTTGTTGATGTGAATAATACACCGTCACCCCAATCATTAGTCACAGCTTGAGATGATGGAGTAGAACCTTTAGACAAGCTAGTCTCTCCCACCTTAGAAGTATAGATCAGATAGTCTGGAGAGTTTGCATCGGGAATAACCACAAACGCATATTCAGCATCAGCACTCAGTCTAACAGGATTATCAAAAGTGAACTTAGTTGGAGTTATGCCAGTGTCTGATGTATAAACTTGAGAGGAGTTCAAGTGTTTACTTGCAAAAGGCAGAACTCTCTTAGACGGATATCCATTTTGAACTTCTCGTATCTGTAAAGTTACACCTACATTAGAACTCTTCTGCTTGAAGTATACATCAATGTCACTAACTAAGGCGACATTTGCGTCATCTGTAATAGAACCTTTTATCTTAAACGTCTGTGCAATTGGATCGCCTACTTGTCGTTCAATTTCTCTAGTTACAATGTCCACTTTAGTATCAAAGTTTATGCTTCTAGTGGTCATATTCACATCGCTTTTGTTTATTGCGAAGTTATAGCCTCTATAAGTTGCTCTAGCGTATGAAGTAGAAGCAGAGTCGATACTAGCATATTGATCAACATCAACAACTTCTAAGACATTCTCTCCTACGAAGAAAGTTCCTGCAGGTATTACGAACACTGCTGATAGTGTTCCGTTTGCATCACTTCTCACTTGAGAACCTTTACCGTGTCCATCTACCGAAGAGTGCCAGTTACCTGCTGAGACATTTTTAACATCTAGGCTTGAACTATCTGCGATACCAAATTCAATTACTGGTCCAGGAGCGACATGAACGTCAACTGACTTCTCATCGAAAAAGAAGTAGTGTCGAGTGTTAGGTCTTAAACCAGTAATCAGAACCTTGACAGTCTTTCTTCTGAGATAAGGCTTCATGTTTACGTCTGTAACAAAGTTACCTATTGCCTGATTAATTTCATTACCGGAACTAGTGATACTAGACTGTGCTATGGTTTGCTCAAACTGACCCATAACCACTCTACGCCTAGGTCTAGTGGTGCCTACTCTTTCTTCTGATAAAACTTCTTCGCTAGTAAGGGGAACGATCTCTTGAACAGTCTCAAGCAAACTTAACATAGGTCCAGCAATATCTAATTCAATATTAATCTCTGGGTTCTTAATTACATCGTATCCAGAATCAAACGGAGGATCAATTACTGCCTTACCTTTATAATCATAAAAGTTAGATACACAGTTTCTGAATGTAGTGGCATAAGGCTGATTAATAACTTCTACGCTAGATTCTGTTTTGGCAATAGTTGCCACATCTGGAAAAGAAAGTTGAGCACCATTACCAGATTCAGCTTTAAGGTCTATAGGAAACTGAGTTACAGAAGGAGTGACTACAGTTCTGCCTCTATCTAATGTAGCTCTGAACTCTGGATCAGTAATCTCAGCCAAATTCAAATCTCTTAGAGAGTCTGCAAGTATTCCATTCTTGAATCTATTTGCGCCGTCAGCGCCAGTAATCAATAAATTCTGTGTTTGTTGTTCTAGCATACTGAGAGATACTATGTCAACTAGAGAATCGATTCTCTGCTCAATTCTTCCGATGTCTTCCATCTTGTAAGTTTTAGTTGCAACTGATCTTACGCTAATCTTGTCTGTGCCTAGAATGTTAGTAGTGTTTCCTGGTATTCTAACATTTGCAATAGAATATAGTCCTTCAGTTCTAGGAACACTTGGATTTTCACTTTCTCCGCCTTTAACTAGAGTTAGATTAGCATACTCGTCAAGAACTACGCTGTCTACTCTAGACATATAATATGTTTGGTCTGAAGAGATTGATGATCCTGCAGAGGGTACTACCGCTCTAGGCTCAATCTGTAGATCAGTTTCAATCACTAGGGGAGCGTTAGTGTTTCTACTAGGAGTTACTAGTTTTTGTGCATAGGGCCTAAAGTCGAAAGAGTTCAGTAGATTATGCTCTTTCGCAGACTTATCTACATATGTTTGTATTAGGTTTAGATTATCTGTCAATGATTCGTGGGAGTAACTATCACTAGTTAAAAATCCGCCACCAATAGAACTGCTTCTACTCAGATACTTAAACTTAATTAGTAAGTCGTTATTATCTAAAGATTCTCCGCTCTTCAACTCAAGATACGAAAGATCGTAGAATCCGTCTTTCTGGTTATTAACAATTCTAAACTTAGAGGTAATATCAGTAGGATTATTTGCCTCCCTTCCGAATTTATCTTTGACTTGTAGAAGTTGCAGAGCATTGGCTACTCCCAATAATGCCTTGCCGTTTGAGAATACTACTCTAATATATCCAGTTTCTAGAGCAAGGCCATCTTCAGTTAAGTCATCAACCCTGTTGTAATATAGCGTGTCTATATTACCTGCCGCAGCCACAGATACATTTCCTGTACCTTCAGCATCATAAGTTGCGCTAGTAATGTTGATTATTGTATTATTAGACGAAACACCCACTAGTTGATTGTTTAGAGGAAACCCATCGCTCGTATTTAATGTTACGGTAGATGAAGAAATGCCACTAAGTCTAATTCTTCTAGTGACTTTAATATTAGAAATAGAGTCCATACTACTCTTACCCGTATCGAATACCATACACCCTTTATTCGAGTTAAATAAGTAAGCACTGTCGGTAGCACCGGTAGAGCTAAGATCGCCGTTAGCCTGTTTTTTCAACAGAGTCACAGCTCCGCCAGGATTGTCCGCAAGACCTATTCTATTGATAGGAGTTCCTATATGACCATCCAATTTTGTAATGGCATATACATATATCCTGCCCGGCGTAGTCGCACTCTCAGCATCGTGAACTATATTGGCAATAGAACATTTACCTACTGGAGTCGTACCGTAATATAGCGTATATCTAGCATTCGACCCTCCGTTTATCAAAAAGTCTAACAGACGGTTTGAAACCGTACTATTATACATATAATACTGACCATAATCGATACCCGTTCTTTGTCCGGGTTTACTCTGGGTCACGGCTACTGGAGATATGGGAAGCTTCTTTGGAGATACTGTAGTAACTTCTTTACCGTAAACAAAGGCTTTACCAGGAGAAACAACAGCAAAGGCAGTATCGTTTTCTCTTTCAAGAGTAACTTTCAGTCCGTTCGTTACATAGTTACCAGATTCTTCGTATGTTCTTCTGGCTAATTCATTACCCAAGACATTGAACTCTGTTCTGTCTCTAATTCTCACTGGCTTACCATTAACATATCTAATCAATGCAAAGAACTCTGTAGGTTCTGTAGCCGTAGAATATGAAACTAGAGTGGGCACAAGCTGAAGCCTGTCTGCGCCTGGGGCATTTTCGTTATTGAATCCGGATGCATTATCTAGAAGTGTACTATCGTTATCTGAGTCTATAAGATTTTCTTTGACTGTAAATCCTACAGACACTGTTCCTGGAGTAGAACTATATTTTGATACTATAACAAATTGGTTGTCTACAAAGATGAAGTGTCCTTTCTGATAGATAACACCTTCATCACATGAAACGCCGAATGACCTGCCCTCATGTTCTGCCACAGTTGCGACCGTAACTGTTTGAACTACGTTAGAGTTAGAATCTAAAATCTCTAAGGCTTCACCCTGTAAGAATCCTTTAACATCAGTCTGGTTATCTTGAGAAGTGTTTCTATATTTTATGAAAAAAGTTTTTAAATCTGGATCTTGAGTTTGAAATCCGTTTTGACCTTTGATAATTTCTGCTTCTAGATTAGACTTAGTGCCTCTAGCTACGAATGTAGTAGTGACTCCACTGTCATCAGTAGACTGGTCGTAGATAGCAGGATTAGAAAATCCAGCTTTATCGTTCAACTTAACATAAAACAAATCGTCACGAGCGGTTAAGTTGATACCACTTATAATCGTTCCTTCTTTGTATATGTTCGAACCGAATCGTTCTACCTGTTTCTGTAGAATGGTTTGAAGCTGAGTCAATTCTCGTGCTTGAACAGCCTTCGCTGGCTTGAACAGAACCTTATTAAACTGCTTAGACTCATCAAAATCATCGTAGTACGGATCTACATTTAAATCTGTGTTAATACCCATGGGCTATATTCTCTTTCCTTAAAAGTCAAATAAGAACTTAATCTTCTCTTTTGTGATTTCTTTTCTCTCAATGGGAGAAAAATCTATGTAATGCAGAAGGTCTCCGCTATACGGAACATATGATCCGTAAACTATCTCGCTAAAATTATTTATAGTTAATGTATTACCGCTTTGCGCTTCAGCACTATTTTTAACTATTATTTTTCCAGGTAAAAAATTGCTTCTGTGATCAGAACTGTTGTCCACTACATAAATCCTAGTAGTATTTGTTGACGAATCATACACAACTTCGTGGACAGTTCCCTTGACAGCCTCTATATCTTTATCTAAGTCTAAGCCGGAAACAACAGTAGATATTACTCCAGTTTTAGAATTATCGACATTGCTACTATTTGCCGTAAACACTACTCCAGGCTGTACATTACCATTTACCACATCTGTGCTTAGATTAACACCCATCATGCTTTCCCATTCACTAGTATTAAGATTTCCTAGTTCAGTAATCACATACTTATTGCCGGGTATCTTTTGCGTGACGGAAACACTTTCCACAAATTGCTCAATGAAATTGCCTTGAGCAATTTGACTTCTTTGATCATCAGAGACTATAAAGCTAGTCCTATTATCAAAGCTTGCGGGAGGCACATCGCTGGTCGCATATGGCCCAGTTCCAGTGCGTGTCTCGAACTTAGGATTTTTAACTAATCCAACTTGTGTGTAGTAATTAGTGCTTGGTATCGTTGCAGACTCTCCAGAAAAGTTCGTCACAATACATAATCGACTCATCGCCAATTCATTTGCGGGATTAGAGCCATGACCGCCAGAAGGAGAAACTACAGCACGAAGAGTCGTAGGACTATCATCAGAAAGCCCCGTTGGATTAATTGCTGAAGCTGTCGCAAACTTATATTTAGTTCCTTTGGTTTCGTATGCAACTCTAGTGAGAGTTCCAAATGTGTTTACTATGCCGTATGCCTTAGCTGTGGTTCCTCCTAGTGAAGGATTACTGACTAGAACCTTGGGTACCAACTCACACTTAGCAGGCAAATCGTTATAGGAGTTTACAAAAACTGTAATTCTCGAAGTTCCTTGATCTGATTCAGAGTCTAATACCTCGAAAAGTTTTCCAGCTAATGGACCCTCTGACGCCCTCAAATACATATTTTTATAGAATCCGCTTATGTTAGATATTACCTGATTATTAGCAATCCTTAAATCAATTTCCCTAATACCTGTTCCTACAACTGTTTCTCTTTGATCTATTCTAGAGACGAAAGAACTATTTGATCCAAGGTCAAATACGAATTGATTAAAGTGGTTTGTAGGAGTAGACTCTACAATTATTTGTGAAATACATTCTTTTGCGTTTGCGATCACATTCCTATCACCGCCCTCAGAAGGCAAAGGCAAGCTATTAGAAGTCTTATAGATATTTGCTTCAGAGGCGACAACAGTGAACATATAGTGCCAGATGTATTTGTCGCTAGTTTCGACTGACTGATATCCCGAAGATGCCAATTCTGCTATAACTGCTTGAGGACTACTTGTCGATGGACTATTGTTATTGTTCTCTATACACTTAAATATCAAATAGTCGTCATCTGCATTTCTAATACTGATGATAGTATTTGAAGACTCTATGTCCTTAGTGTCATCATAAGCATCGTATATTGTACCTGGTATCCAAGTATTTTCATAGAACATATATCTTGCGCTATCGTTATCTACCTTGTTACCAAATATAACTTTTCGCTGAAAGTCTCTTTTATCTTTCTGCGTATTCTTAATACTAGGAACATTTTCTACGCTAGACAAAGCCCTAGAAGCCATTATATAGTATTCTGCTTCGGGTCTAAGAGACTGGAGTTGATTAGAAACAAGAGTTGTAATCTCGCTAATGTTTGATACACTTAAAACATTACTCAGTGTACCGTTATTAAGCGTGGTCAATTCAGTCTCAAACTGAGCTCCGAGAAGCCCATTCTGATTTTTGAATGAATTGAACAACTCATTAGTCGTCTCAACTTTAAAATTTTCTGTTATAATTTTTGCCATTATCGTTTCCGTTATTGTTAAGCTGTACGCTGTTCTCTAGTGCTTGGTCCTATTATATATGGATACTCTGGAATCTGTAACTCGCTATCCTCAAATGTTAAGAAGTATGCATATGTGCCAGTAGGATAATCTGGCGTATAGCAATATCTTCCATTAAATTCGTCAAGTGTGCCTTCTACTGAAAACTCGTTATAGAAGTAATCTTCAACAAACGACCCAGCAGTAACTTCAGTATAATCAAAATTTCTTCCTTGTAGAGGCACATCATGCAAGTCGTATGAACTTCTCATTCTAATTACTGGACTATTAAGATCAAGCGGATCAGAAAATCCATAAGGTCCATATATAGGATAGCCGTCAAAAGCATACCCTACAATTTTAGAATGGCCTGCTGTGTATGTATCACCACCACCATCTGCCTGGTAGCTAGAGCCGTATCTCATACGATCATTACCAAAATATAAATGAGGCGCTACGTTGAGGTAGGGAGAAGATTCTAAAAACAAATCTTCATACATCATTCCATAACTATAGAATGCACCACTTCTATATGTATATTGTCCGTCAGAGTCTGGTCTTCCACCACAGGCATCAACGACAAAATCTTCAGGAACAGCAACTTCGTTCCAGGTGAATCCACTAGGAGCACTATTGGGATTGACTTCTAGAGTTCTAACTTTAGATCCTGCAGTCATTATAGTAACACCATTTATGGTAATACCTATAGGAATACTTGTACTGGCTATCTGGGGATCTTTAGTATTACTTCCCGCTCTATACACGAAGGAAAAATCATGAACTTGATCGAAAATAGCGCCATTAGGAAACAGTCTTTGCTGTACTCCGTCATTAACAAAGTTTGTACCAGCTTTTACTGGATACGGATCACCGTCTGAAGTAATTCTTAGTGTTGCCATATTCTATTGCTCCTGTATTCCTATCAAGATAGAGTCGTCTACATATATGCCAGTAACCTTTGATAGTAGATGTAATCCTTTTGTTCCACTTGTCATCGTAGACAGATCGATAGGATCATGTTGTGGATCGTCTACATAAAGGTCTAACATCATAGGCGTTTTTGATAATTGAAAAGTATTCTCTGTAACATTAACAGCATAATAGTAATGAGGCTGTATATCTCTTTCACTAATAGTAAATGTTCCCGGAGAAAATTCAGTAGACACATACTCCTCTTCTAGATTACCGCTAGAACCATTTGATGTATGCATTCTATACTCTAGTAGTGTGTCATTAGGCATATAGTGGTTTGACGATGTAGTAATCGTATAGCCATCTTCTCCAACCATAGTATCTGGCTGTAACATAATTGTGTTGTCTGTAACATCCACTAGTTCTAATCTACCTATAGACCATCCAGACGAACTAGTTATCGTATTTGGATACTCCGATAATGACACAACTACATCAGTCGATTCTACTATAAAGCCGGTTCCATAAGACTGTAATAAAGTAGTCCCTATATTAGGATAAGTCGGAGCATCATCTCTAGTGCCTATTTTTTTACCTGTCGCCCTTTCTAGACCAGTGATAAAGTATGTCTGCCAGAGTCCTTGCAAATAGTCTTTCTGTAGATCAGACTCTGCTGACATATCTTCTGGATTCCAAGATTTTATATGACGATTAGCAACAGCAGTATTAGGAGCAGACAAATACTCATTATGCCCGTCAGTAGAGCCGTTGCCCGTCACAGGAAAGGATTTGATTCTCCAAAATCTTGCGGGGGAACTAGCGCCTGTTTCCATATCGGAAAATCTGATTGTTCTAGCATCGTCATGTGTGTAGTTAGTTATACCTGGATCATCGAGAAGATCGTTATGCTCTAATTGAATAGGAGTACTTTGATCTAGATACGTCTGAGGAGGAGTAAATGATCCCCAAGTGTGATCTCCTCTCTCGCTTAGATCGTTCTTGTAATACGGAGTAACAAATATTGAATCAGAGTATGAGACTTTGCCACCACCAGTAGCATCAGTACCAATACCATTTCTGGTTGCGATGAACTCTTGACCCACATTTAATGATTGTTTAGAAAATACTACAGAGTTGACAATACTAGGAGCATCCAAGGGTGTTCTAAGGCCTACCGAAGACCCAGTATATGCGCTATCTGTCAATTGTCCCTCACTGACTGCTAGTAACTTCTGTTCAAGTCTAGGATCCATGTCCTGCAAGCCTGCAACCATTTTCGCCGCATCTAACAGTTCACTGCCACGTACTGTGCCGTCTCCATCAAAATCAACAAAGAAGTTAAATCCAAAGTAAGTCCAGAAGAAAAACCAATCCGTTCGAGTAGAGGAATCTAAGTATTGTACCTTTTCCCAAGTAGCATCACCCATATCTAGTATCCTATATGGTTGGCCAACCTCTAGGTTATTACCGCCTACAGTGGTATTATCTTCGTTTACCGATGCGCCTAAACTACTCCAAGAAGCGAAAGGGGTGGTTCCTAAATCCGTTATTCTATACTTTGTGCCTTGTTCTATCGAACTCAAAGATATCTGTCTAGACGAAGCCAACTGCGTGCCTTGAATATTGAAAGATGATATCTCTAAATTCAAATCTCCGTCTAGATCGTTAACACTATTGACAAGAGGCTTACTAAAAAGTTTTGTTCCTGCTACACCAACAGTTTCTTTTATTAATGGCTCATATCTACTTGGTGATACAATCGAAGACACCTCATAGGAATACTCTTGAAAATAATCATTATCATGTAAACTCTTAGTGGACTCGCTCAAGAAAGATGTTTTAGAACTCCACTTACCTTCTGTTTTGCCTTGACCTTGAACACGAAGGTTTGCATTAGCGACAACTTTATTATAGTTTGGCGATGTAGGCTCATCATTAATGACATCAACTAACTCACGATCTGTATATGTGTATCCAGTTTTAGTTACTCCTAATCGTGAAATCTGTCCAATTTGATAAGATGCTTTTCCTTGTATCTCTGCATTTGCGCCCATTTGAGGAGAGTTTGGATCATCAGCTAGTTTAGTAATTGCTTTTTTAGTTGATCCTATTAATACAGGAATACAAACGATACCCGTATCTCCTGCTCCTATCTGTGCATCCAACACTGGCTTAGCTTTAGACACGAATATCTCTCCTTCTTGAGGAGTATCGGAAGCACCTATTGCTGTCCATGTTTCAGACGGCGTGTTTCCTAAATCTACAATCTTATATTCCTGGTTAGGTAATACTCTAACTAAGCTGGTGTTACCTTCAAAGCCATAGAATGATAGAGGTCTAAAGAAGAAGTCGTTTCCTTCTCTTTTTAGAAATTTTGCCTTGACAGTATATTCTTTTGTATCTCCTGTAGTAAGGTCGAAAACTGTACTACTATTTTCATAACTTGAGCCAGTTGATATGCATCCCATTGTTTCGATAATGGGTGTTACGCCATCACTTGACGTATTGTGTATATAGTTGCCTGACTGATTTATCTGTAGATCAGGAATCTGAATATACTGTGTGACTAGATCTCCGAGACTAATATCCAGGTTGACGGTATCAAAATTCATTATGACATCTCGCTTATTGAACTTAGTCACTGTGAGATGTTCAATAGCTATCGCAACATCATTTTGATAATCAAGCCCAGGATTTAATACAGTCAAATCTGATATTGTTCCTATTTTGAGTGTAATAGGACTAAACGCATTTTTAAGTTTTGTGTTGTAGTTTTCATTATTTGGGCCAGACATTCCGTAATCATCATCGTCTATGTTACTTGCGCCACCGGGTTCACCAGCAGGTATGTCTAGTTTGATATTTGCATAATCTTCAATAAGGTCTGGAATAAGAGATACAGTCTCTATGTTAGTTAAAGCCCCTATCTCAAATTCAGCACTACGATTTATTTCCCCGAATGATTGAAAGTTTACAGGTAACTTAACATCGGTCTCTACTGAGGCTTGCTGTAGGTGCAAGTCGCCTCTAAACCTCTCAAGTGAAAAGAATGGAGCATTAACTTCTGATGGATAACTAGTAGCTTCTCCAGAAGCATCATTTATTCTATTAGGATATCCACTGTCAGCCATTTGAGGATGCAAAAAACGGAATCTATTTAAATGTAATTCTTGAAGTTCTTCGTCTGTTCTACCTGCCCTAGGAACAAATCTTACGAAATTGCTCCAATTAGTATTGGATATCAGATATCCCACATCACTGCCTTGCTGATGAGCAGAATAAGTAATCGTGATGATATCTCCCTCTACTAGAGTCTGAGTTGCTCCGCCAGTTATAAGACTCCATATACCAGCCCCAGTAGCGGTAGAATCGGTACCACTGTCCCAGACTAGGTAGTCTTCACCATATTCTAAGAAAGTATACTCAAGAGCAACTGGATTTTGCTTAGGTCTTGAGACTGTCATCTGAGGATATATGCCTACTTTACTTAAAGCTAGAAGTGCGCTTTTCAGGTAAAATGTCCAAGCAGTTGCCATACCAGCGGACATCACATCAGGTCGAACTGATTCGAGAAGAGAAGGATCAGCAGTAGGAAATGCACCAGATACATTCAAAACATCTATATATTCTTGAGCGACTTGCCTGCTATCTGCTCCTAACCCAGTAACATCTCCACTAGGGCTAACATTTCCGCCAACACCATAGCCTTCGGTATCACCAGCTATCCAGTGTCCAAAAGATTCATTATTAGAACTCGATGCGCTCTTTGGCCAGTTGCCTAAAGTCGGATTAGGTAGAGATAGTGACTTGTATTCCTTCAAGTATGTGTCAGACAAATAGCGAGGAGCTTCGAAGAAGCCAGGTAATACTTGACCATCATAGTGTTGTCTCTCTGCGGCATTCTTCATAGTCTGAAGAAACACATTAGTGAGTACGCCTGCATCACTTCCTGATGTTGGTATAGCCTGACGATTCAAATAGTCTCGGACTGTTTCATAATCATCACTATACAAGAACAATAGAGGGTGTCTATACTCGATTACTTTTGCAGATCCAGTAATCGAATAAGGTGTGGCACCAGTTTCATCAGATCCGGAGTAGGTTAACTGTTTACCGTTAGCGATGATCACATCACCAATTTGAATGTCTAGCTTCGTCATGCCGTTGAGTACCATAACTTGGTTACTCACACCAATATCATTTTTTGCTGTTAGTGTTACAGAACTTGGATCGACATAGCCAAATCCACCATCAACAATAGAGAAGTCTACCACACCAGTAGGAGTATCAGAAACTTCTAGAACTCTTCCTCTAGACTCGACTCCACTAAGACTCGATACAAACTTAACACTGTCGCCAACTTTCTGCTCAGGAAGTCTACTCTTAAAGGTGTCTACTATAACACTGTCAACTGACCCATGAATCAGTCTTCCTACGTTAGTAACAACATCTAGACCCGTTTCTTCGTCAGTCGTGATAACTAGTATTCCATCATCAGAACTAAAAGTGCCTGATACGTTAGAAAGATATACGAGAGGAATTAATGCACCTGTAAAGTTTACAAAGATCACCTCATCAACAAATGCAGTAGCAAGAGAAACATCACCCTTGATTCTCTGACCCTTTTGAACAGCATAATCATCTACTTGATATATAGGCTTCATCTCAAGATATGCATCACCACCCCAGATAGAATCAGAAGGTCTTAATATAGAGGTGCTAGGATAGAATATTTCAATGTCTTCGTCAAAGAACATACGGAACAACAACTCAAGACTTTCTTGTGTACCCTTTCTGCTGTACATATCTTGGATATGTTTAATGATGTATCGTGTATCAAGAGATGTATCGATAGGTAAATCAGCAAGAAACTTTTTCTTATAGTAGAGTAAAAAAGTCGATAGTGTTGTATCAATATCTCGTAGCTTAGGAAGATTACGGTCCATCTTTTCATCAAGATGTTGATAGTATGCCTCTACAAACGATACAAGAAAATCCCCATCTTCTTGATAGATCGCAGGAAACTGTCTAGCAATTCCTGAGTATATAGCATCTCTTATATCTGTAGGCATTAATTATTTCTCTATTCGATTGGTTGAGCAGTTACGGTCACATCTTCACCTCTAATGATCAGAATACGATCTTTAGGTGGCTTAATGTCTTTATTTACTGTGTTCGCAGTAAACTTAATTGCTTTACTTTGGAATGACTCAACACTTAGATTTGACAATCTTATCGCACCTGTGCTATAATCAATTGTACCAATTGAAGGCTTGAATACACTTTGAATATCTGCTTCAGCAGTTACAAGCATAATGTTGCCTTGCCCATCATCCATCGCTGATACTAACGCACCTTCAACAGTAAACTTAGTAGACTCTACAGCAGGCTTGAATGACGAGAATCCTAATGTAGCATCAAACGAATATGGCTGTACTAGTTGCGCCTCAAAAGAGAAAGACGGACTAGTCGCAAAGTTCAGAATTGGAACGTATTCAATGATAGGCCTACTTACAACATCAGTCGATAGAATTGAAACATCAAGATTATCTAGATAAGCAGTTAGGCGTGATTGTCTCAACGGAGTATTGAACGCATTTAGATTCTCATTGTTATATGCCAGTATACTGGCATTCACCTCATTCTGTATCTGAGCCGCACTCTTATCTGTTAAGTTAGGATCATAAACAACTCGTACAACCTGATTCACATACAAGAACTTCGCTGTGACAAACACAGGCTCAATCGTTAAAGGAGTCTTATCTCGTAAGTATGCCTTAAAGTTAGCAATCTCGTAGTCAGCCGCACCTTCACCACCAACAACATCTACAGATATCACTACCTTACCAAACTGAGGTGGTACTATTTCATCACCACCATATACACTAATCGCCTGAATATTCGGGAATCTAGCACGAAGCAGAGTCTCATAGTCTCGTTTCGTGACTGCTCTTTCTTGAACTTGCAATGCTTTCGGAGCAAACTTTCGAATCGATTCAATGTCTTCCGCCAGCGATCCGCCA
>Ga0181390_1000641_pt1 | contig 15944 bp, 6 predicted proteins | sample 13SPOviralmetaG_FD_130085 | JGI IMG/M metagenome (GOLD analysis project Ga0181390, IMG submission 130085) | Marine viral communities from the oligotrophic San Pedro Time Series (SPOT) site, San Pedro Channel, CA, USA - 13 SPOT_SRF_2010-07-21 | ecosystem: Environmental > Aquatic > Marine > Strait...
TGACAATTTGGCTTAACTTCATCCATTGTCTTAGACCCGTTGTAGGGACCGTTGTACATGAGAAATGAACCATCCCATGTGAACTGTTCTTTATCAAATCGTGTATACATAATATTCTCTCTCAATTCAATTTATACTGCTATTATAACAGAACCGATAAGAAAGTCAAATAATATTTTGTTATATGCTTAGAACTTTTGGTTATATTAAGTGATAAGAGATAACTTAATGCTTTGCCATGCCTGACAATCTACACCATAGTACACATCGACATGATCTCCACTACTAAGCGTAAAGCTAGGTGATCTGGCATGATAGTAAGCATTAGAAACAGGCGCAGGATTTTGTGAAGTTTCAAAGTATCCATACCCTATGGCTCCACCAAATGAACCAGTAGAAAGTCTTCCAGTTTGAGAACTACTAGTGACAGTGTTTGTTGTTTTTAAAACAAATCTACCGACTGATCCACTAGTGCCTGCAGATATAGCAGATGAAGAATCCCATGTGCTTCCAGTACCTGATGAATATGTTTGCCACCCAGACATAATTCCGCCATTATCATGGAGTCTATTAATTGTCTCTCCGGCACCACCCGCTTTTGTCACATAAGCCACTACTTGAGCATCACCATAATACCAAGTAGCAGACCCATCTCTTTGCCCTCTGATATGTAAATAAAATGTACCACTAGATGAAGCAGTAAGGCGAACTCTTCTCCATAATGCAGTTCCTGTTATTTGGGTGTTGTTAGCGCCGCTTGTATTAGCGGGTATGGCGGTGTCTGTGTATGTATCTGAGCCGGCAGTATAGCTAATTGCTAAACCAAATGGTGGGTTTGCATTTGAATTGGAGACGTCTTTGCCATAAAAATCTCCTATATCGATTGCGCCAGCCATAACATTAGCCAATGATCTTGCACTACTACCACCCAAGCTAATTGACGATGTTGCTGAATTACCAAGTTCTAAACTAATCGACTGCCCTGTTTCATCTCCACCCATAGACATTGGTGATCTAGGAGGTCCGCCATATGTTCCACTTTGCACTGTTCCACTTACGGTAAGGCCACGCCCACCATATGGCTGGTACACACCTACTGAAAATGTGCCTGTCGATGATGATGCAAGAGATATAGTGAGTCTCGATTGTGAGGGATTACTGCTACTGCTAGTTGTAACAATAGTAGCAGTACAGTTAGCGGTAGCCGAAATGCTTGGTGTATAACTGCTCTGAAAATTGACTATCACAGTATCGCCTACATAAGGAACTAAGCCAGAAACGCTATCGCTTTGCCCGTATAAACTTGCCTCGGCAACCTGACTGCCTCTAGTTATTAAAGCCATTATTCAGGTTCCGGTGTTTGTTCCCACGGATTGCTATAAGTAACAACTGGAGTTTTAGATTCAGTAATTTGTCTTGCGACTTCAGTTTCTACATTTGTAACTTCTTCTGCTCCCATATAAGTCTTTACCCAATTGATTGCATTTTCTTCAGTTACATCTTGCCACTGAATAAAGTTTTCAGAAGAGGGGTCTACATCTAGTATTTGTGAGCCACAAACTTTACCACGATGAATTACTTGTTTACTATCTTCTCCAACTATCTCGTAGTCTGAGGCTTCCCAGTGTAAAATTTTTATTTCTCCAGTATCAATATCTGCTTCTGTTGATACTATAGTCCAAGTTACTGCCATAATTATTCTCCTCTTTCCTCTAACTTCGCTTCTAGTTCAGCGACTTTTTGAGTCAACTCTTTAATCGATTCAATTAGTAGAGGTGTCAATCTATCATACTGTACAGTTTTATAGTTTTCACCAAACTCGTTTCTACCCACAGCAGAATCAGTCACAACTTCGGGTAATACGCTTTCAACTTCTTGTGCAGAAACACCTACTTCTATACCAGTATTATCTACTCCCAAAGAATGCGCTAGATCATTTGGCGTGTAGTAATAACCAGTCAATTGATTTATCTTTTCGAGAGCATTTGGAATTGCCCCTTTTAAGTCTTTGAGTCTTTCATCAGAGTAATATGCAGTCACATTACCTGTAGCAACAATATTACCCACAACATGAAGTGCTTCTGCTGGGCTAGTTGTTCCTATACCCAATCTACCTGTGCCTCTAAATATAAACTTATCGCCACCAGAAGCAAAATTCATAAGAATGTCAGCGGCTGAACCAGAACCATAAAAACTAGATATTTTATTCTGACTAACATAACCACCAAACTGAAATCCAGTATTTACGCCACTATCATTATATAAATTTATACCTGTAAGGTTTTGATTAAGCGAAGTAGCATTTGTGTTGACTCTAACGGCATTGTTACTAGGCTCAAGTATGATTCCCCTGTTGCCAGTACTCAATTCCCCAAGTTGAATGTATCTCGCACCTGAATTGGGAGCAGTCGCACCTGCGCCTATATGAATGTCTTGTTGCAGTGTACTTCGACCAATCGTAATAGTACCAGTGCCAGTAGTACTACCAAGAGTAATTGTGTAAGCGGCAGAACTTGGATTTACTGTAAAATTATGACCATTAAAGTTAACCGGGCCAACATTAAACGTAGTAGTACCACGAATACCTACGGTTGTTGTACCAGTACTTGGATCATTACCACCTATTGTTACTGCTGTATTATTGCCCTGTGAGGTTTTTGCCGCAATATTTACTGTAGAAGTACCGGTACCTGTACCGCTACCAATATTAATGATTTGCTCTTGATCAGACTCCGTTGCGGCATTACCAATATTGATCGTATTGTCTTTAGTACTACGACCAAGAGTAATAGTGCCGGTTTGAGTCGTTCCACCAATAGTAATGGTTCTACTTGCATTCTGAGCGTGTAAACCTGGGCTAAGAAGAATAGTTCCATAAACATTAACCGCATTTTGGTAAAAGTTGTACGGACTACCAATATTAAAAGTTTGATCCCAAAGTGGATTATTGCCAGGGTTATCTTGGCGACCAAAATGTGCTTGTATATTTCCACCCGATCCTTGATTCTTACCAAAATATAGTCTTAGACGATCACCCAACCCAGCAGAGCCGGAAAGTAGATGCAAATCGACAGAATCACCAGTTCCTAGATTAATTCTTTGTTTCCACTGACTCTGATCGTCTTGTGCCTCTGTCAACACTATTGAGTTAGAACCACTTAAAGAAGACAAGACAGAATTTTTCGTCAGTGTGACATCACCAACATCTGTGCCAGTAATAGTAGCTGTGCCATCGACAGTTAATGTACTAGAAGCTAGAGTCTCTGTCGCAAAAGTTCCTATATGCTGTGTGTTCCCCAATACCGTTAAATCACCATCAACTGCAACATTACCAACTAAATTAGTCATATCACCAGTAATTTTTGTACTAGATACATCAGTTTCATATTGATATATGTTACCATTGCTACCTGCTATGTAACCTACATTGATACTTGACTTATAGGCAATTCCCATTGCATCTTCTTCTCTAGCAAATATTCTTCTAAGACCAACAAAAGACATTGTGCTTATATCCCAAGCACTAGATAGTGCGTATGTGTATACGCTATTTCTTTTTGCTCCGTCTAATACATACAAAGTCTTGCCATCTTCTGCAAAAGTGAAGTCAAACTTATGTTTGGTATCATAATCTGTAGCTGTCACGCCTATAAAGTCAATTGCAAACCCATCGGGATGCATAGTAGAAGAGGTTAAACTTTTAGTCGCACCGTTAGTGTTATGATTAATACCTGTGGCAGAATCCACTAGTCCATTAGCACCTACACCACCACTATCTGTAATATCAGAAAGATCATATGGTGTCGATAAATCATAACTAGTAACCGCGGCAGAATTTCCACTAGAGGGGTCATCATGACCCAAGAAAAACACCTTGTTTCCACTATCACCAAATGTCATCGCTACGGGTCTGAAACTCGAAGTACTATTTTTGAATTTATATTGATTCGTTTCCACATTACTATTTGTGTCGGCAGTGATACGATCATATGTACTAGTCTGAGAATGCACTCGTATTCTAGCATCAATAAAGTCACTAATCTTTGTGATTATTACATCACCTATACGATCAAGTGCTACATTTGAACTGCTATATGTTGCTGTTCCATCTATACTTGCAGTAAATATATCACCAACAGAATATGATCCACCAGATGCGCCAGCGAGAGTATCCCATTCAGCGTCACTGTTATTGTCAGTGATAATTTTATATCTTTGACCTGCTTGAACAATCTGGGCAGAGACGGTATTCGAAGTAGTTACAGAACCAATGCCATTTACTGTTGTTAGGTCAAAGGTCCCTGCGCCCTGATTTGCATTAGAAACAAAGTAGTCACCCTCGTTAACACCGGCATATCGAGCATCGGTTACTCGTACATGATCATTATTATTAAGAGTATGAGAACCAGAAGCAACAGTAACGGTGTTATTACTAACATTACTGATAGCACCTATACTTCCGGCAGTTTTGTCAGTTGATAATATATACAACTTCGAGCCATCGCCATTGTATTCAAAGTCTATAATCTCATCTTGGCTGTCTATAGTAGTTAAATCAACAGTGTTTGAAGTAATACTGCCAGGTATATAATTGGGAGAGGCAGAAAGACCCCAAGAATAAATTCTTCTAGGGTAATCAGATCGAACACCATATAGTGCTGTATTAGAGGGCAACATATGTAAAGATCGAATCTTATCACTAGTACCAGAATTTAGAATCTCAAAATTCCATGCACCTGCATGACCATCAGTGTCAGCAGAAAATACTGTTGATAAGTCTGAACTATGTCCAGAACCAGTTATCTTAAAATCAACTCCACTTTTTAATTCGAGTTCAGAAGAACTAAGTGTCATTCGCTCTGAATTCGAAACATCAAAATCAAGACTAGCATTATTAGCCTCAATTTTTGTCTGGTTGTTGGAACTAGATATTTCATCAAGACTCGCTGATGAAGAAGCACTAATCGTCACTACTCCACCTGTTTCGGTCAATGTGATGTTAGAGCCTTTCTTTAGAACTAAATCTTCTGAGGCATCAATATTGACAGCAGTCCCATTGCCGTTTGCATCAACACCAACAGTTCTAACACTGCCGCCACCACCGCCACCACCACCAGAAGAGTTAATCGTAACAACACCGCCAGATTCAGCTAAAGTAACATTAGTTCCTGCTTTTAGTACTAATTCTTCAGCGGCATCTAATGTTTCATCGACAGTTCCATTACCATTTTCATCAACTTTAATAGTTCGGAATGTATTTGTGTCTGTATAGTTGTTTGTGTGAACTATGCCTGCACCATCTACAGTCAAATCGGGCGGAAGCGTAGCAACTGACAATACCCCATTACCATCTGCTTGTAGAACACCAGATAAGTTTCCAAAGATGCCCGCTTGATTACCAGAGTGCCATTGTTGATGTGCGCCGCCTTGAACAAAGTTTGCTGGCGCCGATGTAGTATATGAGTTACCAGTAGATGACCAAGAAACACTTGCTGTAGCAGTATCAGCCATTTTGTAAACTTCTGCGCCACTATTCGGTCCGTCTGGTCTGAAGTAAATGTCTACTCTTGTTTCAGTTCCACTGTTTACTGCTACCACATGACCAAAGTCGTAATCTTCATTACCATTATTGTAAATGTCGATATCTACGAGTGGTGCTTGACCCATCTGGGCTTGCTGTTTGACTCTAATTGCAAGTATCTTTTCGTTTGCAACACCCTCATCGGTACCAGTACCAACTACTGCAAGTTGAGCAGAATAATATTCATATCTAGCATCTATTGTTACTTCAGCTACTTTTAGAAAACTTTTATCACCTATACTGATTGAATTAGAACTCTTTGGTATTTCAAGCAATAGATTATCAACAACAGTGTCGCCCGCAAGAGCAGTTGTGTTTGATGTACCAATAGCAAGTGTTGAATAATCTGTGCCTGCTGATGCATCTGTTAATCCACCATTACCATCACCCTTTTGAATAGCAGTAGAATTTCCAGTTGATAATGTTGTATCAAGATCATCTCTCCAAGCAGGTACACCGCTTCCATCAGTTTTCCAAACTTTGTTTTGTCCAGTAGCATCGTTGACCGGGCCTGTTACATAACCATCAACTCCAACAGCATTTGCTTTTCCGGCAACTGTTATTTCAGTATCACTAGTTCTTGTTACATCAATTGCATCACCACCAGTAAACACTACTTTATCTTCTGTTGAGTCAGAGCCAGTTAATCTTACAGAAGGGTCTGATTCTTTTGTGCTGTAGAGTACAAGATTACTGAAATTGCTTGGTACACCCATAGTGTTGGGAACAGTAAATGAAGTTGTGTTAATAAGAGTAACTTGGTAATAACCTGGCGTTACATTAGGTTCAGATTGACCCGATGCTATCTCAACTCTAATTATATCACCATCGCTGACACCATGAGGGTTACCGTTGCCGAAGTTAATGGTTATAGGTCCACCAGAAGTGCCACCGGCAGTAGGCTGATTTTGCAATTGTGCAACATCTTCTCGTACTACACCTAAATCATATGTGATTTGTGTGTCAGCGTCATCTCTCCAAGAAGGGTTACCACTTCCATCAGTTTTCCAAACTTTATTTGCATTTGATACTGTTGGTGCTATAACATAACCTTCTTGTGAAACTGTATTTTGTTGCCATGTGTCTTCAGAAGCGATTGTTAATTGACTATCGCTATTTCTGGTTACTGTTGTGTTTGTTCCACCAGTAATTTCAATAAAATCATCACCTGTTGTGAACTCAGCCGTAGTATCAAGTTGTATTTTTGGATCAGTTGCGACTGCAGGTCCTACAGTAAGTCCTGAAGTAGAAGTCAATAAAGACGAACCAGTCGGGTCGAGTTGCATAATAACTAATGCGGTGCCTTGGTAAGATCCCATCTCTCCTGGATTACTAGCACCCGATAATATTTCATACACACCATTAGGTATAGTGCCTGTAGTGTCTTCAATTGCAACTTCATCACCTGCGGACAAGTTATGGACCGCATTAAAGTTTATCAGTGTATTTTTTACTTGATTTTGACCACTACCAGTTGTTAATATGCCTACACTGTGTATATTATTATATGGTGTACCCATACCCTTAATTAATGACTGAGATGTATTATGAGTATCTGAGATTTCGGTAAAGTCAGCCATTGTGTTTGCTGATCCACCATTATGCATATATGTCTTTTTCTGATCAGTACGAACAACAACATCACCTTGTTCTGTTGTTAATGCAAGTTGTGCGGCTTGAGTTGATGCTGTTTGAACTGTTGTAAGTGCATCTGTGTCAGCATTAATGTTTATTCTATTATCAGTAGTCCTTTCGATTGAAATACCAGTTCCACCAAAAAGTTGAACTGTGGTGTCAGCATTTACGCTATCTGAGAATAAAAGTTCTGGGTTATCATTCGTCAATAATCGAACAACTACATTGCTACTATCACTAGAAGAACCCGCTCCACTCAATACAAATTCATTAGCATCGTTTACAGTCACATCATAGTCGCCCACGTTGAGACTCGTTCCGTCTGGATCAGTAAGTCTCACTCGATTACCAGTCGTAAACCCATGTCCAGTAGCAGTAAACACATTACTTGATACCCCAGTAATGTTGGTGACTGTATAACCTGTTTCGAAAGCCCTTGCCGTCAGCGCATTAGTTCTAGAATTTGAAATGGTTATTTCTTGATCGGTAGTTCTGTCAACATTGATTCCATCTCCACCAGTATATGTAATTGTAGAAGTAGTACCTGTGACGGGGTCTGGGTTTAATGCTACAATCGGGTCAGCATCAGTTCCGCCAGTTGTTCCAACTACCATTGCGTATGTTGTGTCTACAGCATCAAATTCTACTTCACTAGAACCATTTCTTGTTATAGTAACATTGTCTCCACCAACCAGTTTAACCTCATCTGTGTCTCCCTGAGCGTTTATTCTTATTGATGGATCATTATCATCAAGCTGTGTTAAAAATACGTCACTGACATTATTTGTAGGTGTACAACTACCAATACCAGATAGAGTGAAAGTACCTGCGCTCTGATTTGAGTTAGAGACTACATAGTCGCCTGGGGTTATACCAGTCTCTGAAGTCTGTGTTGCTCTAAAAAACTGACCATCAGTAAATGTATGTTGAGCAATAAGAGTAACAGTATCATTGCTAATAGTGCTAAGACTTCCTATAGTAGCGGACAATCCTGGCACCACAGTTCTTTCTGAAACGATATCGTAGATGTCTTCTACTGTATCAATTGTAAGTTGAGAATCAGAGTTTCGTGTAACATTAATATTGTTACCACCAACTACAGTAACTGTACTTGGTGAACCGGAACTTGGAGTTATTGTAATAGCGGGGTCTGCATCAGTAGCAGTAGGGCTACCGGTCTGTGCGACTGTTATTGGTGCGCTAGTTAGATAAGTGTTATTATCATACGAATATGTTCCAGAACCATTGTTTTTCAGAAAACCAGTTCCGTTACCTATTACATCGATATCGTTTCTAGTACCACTACCATTAGTTTTTACAATACCTGGTGTAGCACCAAACAGAGTATGCCATTCATTGCTTTCTGTGGTATGAATAATTTTAAAATCGCCAATAACACCGCCTTGAGCGCCTAAATTCTGATAAGAACTTATATCGATATAATCAGTTACTGCTAATGAAGTGTTCCATGTTCGTGTGACATTAGTACTGTCGCTTAATGTTTCACTCTCAAAGAATATTTCAAGACCCTTACCTAAAACTAATTGAGCATAAATATCAACTATAGTTGTGGGAGTATTTTGCGTATACTTACCATTAATAACAAAGCTAATATGATCATTTGAATCAGAGGTCGAGGTCATGGCAATGTTGTTACTTGGATTATTACCAAAAGCCTGGTCTTGTACGATAACTATATCTGTGGTGACATGATTACAATTATTATCTGTATCAACATTAGAATCATTAATCTCATTCATTTTAAGTACTGCTCTATAGTGTTCGCCAACAGCATCTAACTCTATACTCAAAATCTTTATGTATTTGTATCCGGTTGATATGTTATTATCACCAGTCGGAAGCGTAAGAACTGAACCTTTATTATATGGAGAGTCATAGTCAGTACCTGCTACTGCGATAGATGCAGTACCACCACCATCAGTTTTAAGAAGACCTGCTGTACTACCAAAAGCATCGCCTTCCATCATTGTGCCAGAAGTAATTCCGAAAGACTTACCATCAATCGTTATCTCTGTATCACTATCTCTAGTGACATCAATATTCGTTCCACCAGTGACTTTTACGCTTGTATCTGTTCCATCACTTCCATCTAGATGTATTTTTGGATTTGCGTTAGTCAGTCGTGTTAGAGTGACTGTACTAGAAGATGTTGGTACACCTGCGCCTGCAATAGTAAAACTATCTGCATTAGTAATAGTGATTGATGAAGACGAATAATCACCTACAGTCATATCACTGGAACTGTCTTCTACTCTAACCCCATCAGTAGCCGATAAGCTATGCCCTACAGCAGATACCACAGCATCGTCAGCATTCGTACCCGATACAATGTTAGTAATATCAGCAATCGCACTGCTTTCTGGTGTCTGCAATGATGTGACATCATATGTGATTTGTGTGTCAGCATCATCTCTCCAACCAGGTACACCACTAGCATCAGTTTTCCAAACCTTGCTGTTTTGATTTGCACCTGATGCTACATAACCTTCTTGTGTTTCCGTATTTGCTTGCCATGTATCTTCGGAATCTACTGTTATCTCTGTGCCACTAGTTCTAGTTACTGTAGTATTTGTTCCACCAGTTAGTGTGATATCTACATTACTACCTTGGCTAGGAGTCAATCTAAGAGTTGGATTGTCGTCTAAATCTGGTGCAGAACCAGTTTGCTCAATACTGATGCCGTAAGTTGTATCTGAATCTGGAGTCAACAACTCAGTAAAGTCAGCAATACTTCCGGCTGATCCAGTATTTCTCATGTAGGACTTATTGTCAGTAGTTTGAATAACAACATCGCCTTCTTGAGTTGTAGATGACAGATTAGCAACATCTGAATCAGTAGCAACAGTAGTCACGCTCGTTAGAGAAATAGCAGGTAAATATGTGCTAGAAATCGTTCCACTAAATAACTGAGTTGACAAGTCTATCGTACTTGAAGTCTTTAAGAAATCAGTAAAATCTTCTGGAGTGTAAGTAAAAGTTTTTGTGGCAGGATTATATTGAAAATTAGTTGTGCCTGCTGATGCAACAGCCGCATTCAACTCTACATTTGTCAATACTGGATAGTCAGATGGTTCTGTCGCCACCGAACCATCTGCGGCTAAGAATTTAGATAGTTGAATATCAGCAGACTCTGAAACGCTTTCAGTGTCTTGAAGAACCTTTAACTTAATACCGATTCCGGCATCAGCGTCATTTTGATTTGTAAGACTAGCGGTCACGAGCGCAGATAGACTAGATGTTCTCTCGTCTAGATAGTTAAAGTTTTCGTCTAACTCGTCAAAGGTTAAAGCACTACCTTTTGTTGATCTTAATACGACTGGCATTCATTTCTCCAATTATTCTGTGCCTACAGTGGCTAACTTACTATTTATCTGTGCTATAGTGAAGTCTATTTTATTATCTAGTAGTGACATTGAACTGACTATTGGTAAGTCAGACAAAGTTCTGGGATCAGTCCAATTATTCGCATTTACATCCAAATATGCTATATTACCAGAGTATCCTCTGTTTCCAAAAGCATCGTTGAAAAAGGCGGGATCTCCAAACTTAGAGCCCTTAATTGGTTGTGTACCAGATTCATAAAGTTTGTCTGTACCCACTGCATGAAATCTAAAGAATCTTCTTAGTTGTCTTACTGTAGATGTTGGATATATTTGCAAAACTAAACAAGCCATTCCTGCTATGTTCGGAGAAGAAAAAGATGTACCATTTGCTCTATATCTTCCGTTGTGAAACAAATCAATATATATTGACTGCCCTGCGGCAACACAATCTACACCCTCTCCTCGACAGCTAAATTCTGCAAATGTTTCATCTCCATTAAACTGATCGCTTCTATAAAAACCTGCTAACGCACCAACAGTTATTGTATCACCTGTACAATAATGATTTTTCCTATTAAAATAAGTAAAGTCTCCTAAAGAATTTATGTCGTATATATAGGGTTTAAATTGCCCGTTGTTAAAATCTGGGCCTCCTGGTAAAGCAACACAAGTTCTATAATTACCTACTGCTGAAACATGATGAACTCCACAAGACATCATATACTCAAGTGGTTGTATTCTTGACTCGTATATGTCTGAATTTGTGTGACCATTTCCAATTATTTCTAACAATTCGTCTGATTCTTGTTCTGTCATCGGAAGCGATGTTTTCTCAGTTCTAGCCAACTCATTATAAGCAAGATTATTGTTTTCATCAAAATAATAATATCTTCCAATAGAGACTTCACCAGAATATTGACGAGTGTTCGTATTTCCAAATACAGCACCAGTTGCACTATGAGAGGCCTCAGAATTGTAACCAACAACAGATACATCTGGCGCACCACCGGGTGCTATCTCTGTATAGATATTATCTCTAAACAATATTCCAGTACACATCGAATCGTATCTAAAATCAGCCGTATATCTTGAGCCAACAGAGTCTACAACAATAGTTGGTCTTGTGATTCCCTGAGCGACTTTGTTTTGATGAAAAAGTCTAAATGAGTCCCACCCATTTTCGTAAATACTTGAGAATCCACCTAGCTGATCTCTAGGCCATATGTAAATATTAGCGCCTGTTGCCCATCCATAGGTATTACTACAGGCAAGATATGCAACAGCTTCACCATGATCATCAATTGAACTCTCTACAGTTGATTGATTTAAGGTCATTATTACATTATTTCCGTCTTGGGCTACCAGATAACTAAGGTTAGTAAAGTTGCCTGATGTACTCTCACTAGTAACCCGCTTTACCCTAATTTTATTAGTCGTTGGAAAAATCGAATGAACATAGTATTGAAGTGATGAATAAAGATTGCCTTGTACGAGTGACGCTGAATCTGCTGTTGAAAAATTAAGACGATCACCAACAGAAAAGATACCAGTGCCAGACGCAACCCGTATAGTGTCATTTACAAAATCGAACTCACTATCAGTTATGGTAAAAGACAGACCCGCATCAGAGTAAGCAATAGTGGGCACCTCTGTATTAAACTGCTGTGTTTGACCGTCTCCTAATATAAGATCACCTTTAGAGTGCCCTTCAATATCTTCTGCATATCTCAATGGAAGAGTATTCCATTGGAAGGGAACTACTCTGCTCACACCATCTGTTTTGAACTCTGGGTCATCTGGATGAACAATGCTACCTATATTAAGAATCAAATCAACACCACTACCATCAAGAGCAGTTCCGTTGTAACTTGGTGCAGTATAAGTGCCAGTACTTCCAACATTTACAGATAAATCGTTAACTGGGTTAGTATGCCTTAAAAGTCCCCAGTTGCCAAGAGGAGCCTTTCCATCATCGGTTCCATATGTATATCCATAAGTACCATCGTAATCATCGTCATCGTCACCTATGGGCTGTCTTCTAATATAATTTACTGTCTTTACTGCTTGTTCTTCTGCGACAACTGAAACATTTGGATTAAGAGGTTCTATTTTTTGTACTAATCCACTATCCACAAGAGCATCTAGTTGAACCTTATCACAATCTGCAATAAATGATTTTGGTCTTTTGGGTAATCTATTGGTAACAGAAGAGTGTACGATAGACATCGCCTCTTCCTTATTTGCTATAGTTTTAACTGTTATGTGGTATGGAACCGTCATGATTTACCCTGTTATAATATTATCCAATCTTATATTTATGTCATTTGCGCTATAGTTAATATCTTCAAGTCTTAGCGGATTTCCATCTGCATCAAGTAGTATTTTACCAGTAGAAGAAACAAAAACTGCTCCACCAGAAAGTGGTAGAGTGGGGTCAGGTCCGGTAGCACCAAGTACAGGCGCAGGTACAATTATTTCAGGAACTTCCGTCTCTTGGTCAGGTTCTGGCGATGGTGTGTCGGGGTCTGGCTCTGGCTCTGGAACTGGGTCTGGCACGTCTGGGTCTGGATTAGGATCTAGATCAGGTTCAGGGTCTGGCGATGGTATATCAGAAGGCGGCAGTTCACTGTCTGAAACACTAATAACACCCGGTGGAAACCCTACATAATCACCAACATAAGAGTCAGAATTTGAACTGGGGTTATTTGCTAAAAATTCTGGAGTTGGAACAAAATCCAAAAACAAATAATTAACATAATCAAAAAGTTCTTTTTCTGCGGTTGTCAATGGTGTGTTAAACTTAAAACACTTTGCAATACGCTCATCTCTAAGATTGCCGGGTGGCGTACTTGCTATCAATGGAAGTAGAGTTGCATAGTCTGGATTGACACCCAATACTGCTTCATCACCTGATTTAGGTGGAATTTCAACAACAATACCGATAGGTACAGTTACTACTTTTTGTGCCACTGTACCATTATCACTAGTAGCGACTACAGTAAAACTCTGTGACTGTGCTACCTGAAAATCAGCAGTAAAGTCTTCGTTAGTCTGCACAAAACCGTACTGGTTAAGTTGAGTAATTCTAAACCCTAGACTTGTATCCGCTAGACTCCATGTTACATCGCCTACGTCTTCTGTAAGATCATATGTAGCTGTATACACGAGGGTGCCTACAGGAGTTTCTTCTGGAACTGGCGCCATATCTGAGGTATCACCAGAGGTAATCGTTGGAGTAGCTTCGTTGATATTGCGTATTCGTATGGTGATAAGTTGTTGTGTCGAATTACCTAAATCATCTGTAGCAACTATAGTAATTTGTTGCTCTGTTGCTGTTTCATAGTCAGCAACAAAATCTGAGTTAGTCGTTACAACACCACTATTTGCATCAATACTAAAGCCCAATGTGGTATCAAGAAGACTGAATGTTGCTCCGTTGATGTCATCAGCAGTAGCCAAATAAACACCTTGACCTGCGCCAGAATTTTCATCGACAATAGCACCAATATAACCAGATGTAATGTCAGGCCCAAATGTATCAACAAAAAGGATATTTAAAGTTACAAATTGCTCAATACTCGAATTGCCTGCTTCATCAGTAGCAAATACCGAAAAGCTGTATTGGTTTTTTGCCGCATAATTCGGGCTATTATTTAATCTTACTTGCCCTGTTGTTGAATCTATATTGAAGTAAGAGTTATCTGCACCCACTCCCAAAGAAAAGACAAAAGTTGGATTTTCGGAATTATTATCAACATCTGTCGCTCTAACGGTATAGATAATTCCGTCTACAGGAGTGTTTTCATTACGAGGCTGTGCTGTAGCACCAGAAGTGATTACAGGACCTGCCTCATCAACATTAACTACAGTTAGTGTTACGAAAAACTCATCACTATAGTTGGTTTCGTGACCACTATACCGCCATTCGCCTCTGTCATAAGCGACCACACTAAATATATACTCGCTTTTTTCCTCATAATTAGGGTTCACGCCCAGTGTCACCTCACCCGTTTCAAAGTCTATGGTGAAATCACTATTATCTCGACCAGTTTCTCCAAACGCATATCTTGTAAAAGGTAGGTTGAATGCTTGATAACTCTCGGGTGTCGTTAATAATGGTAAGACATCTTCGCTATCATCAGAAGTTACAGTGTACACGACTTGTTGTGTACCTGTGTTCTCAATAATAGAAACTGAATTACTAGAAGTGATTGTGGGTGGAGTATCGTCTACGTCTATGACATAAATAGTTACATCTTGCGTGGCAGTCTCGCCATCCATATCTTCGGCTGTAATTCGAAAAGTATAAACAGTTTGATCTGTTTCGGCATCTATATTCGTCTTTTTGAACGTAACTTGCGAATAGAATGGACCTAGATGAAATTCTCTAAACACCTCTACTTCAAACTCTGCACCATCTGCATAATTTTCGTCTAGTGTCCAACGATACTGACCTGTTGAAAATTGCTGAGTAGCAGTACTACCAGTGGCTTCACAAAGATATACAAATGTAACTGTATCAGTCTCTTCGGGAACACCGTATGCTTCACCAGTAAAGAATGCTCCCTCAGGTATATTCTGTACACTACCAGAAGTGATCGTTATTGCCATTTTTTTAGCCGTCCGCTAGAACTTTAGAAGAAGCACTTGCCGCCGCATTTCCAGGCCATGAACCATGTCCACTTGTTGCATCACCAAGACGATGGACACCCTTACCCTGACAAAATACTTTGCTAGAATAGCCGGAAACTGCATCTCCACACCCAGTACCACCACCCTGAACGACTATAAGGCTACCCTCTGCGGAAACTTTACTCTGAGCCGCATTTGAATATGCTGTCTGATGAAATGGATTGGATGTGGGACTAGCATGACCAATATGCTTGTCTACACCTTTTCTTACTACGCCCTTTGGCATTGTTATAATCCTTGTTTATCTCTTTCTATTATATATGATTTTACGAGATTACTTCTTACAATATCATTGGCTAAAAATTCAACAAAGTCGAACTCTCGCATATTGCGAATCACTTCCATGAACTTTTTCAAGCCCGAAAGTTCTTTCTTTCGCTCACTTGTTAGATCGTCTTGCTTTACATCGCCTGCGAATATGATTCTACAGTCTTCACCGACACGAGTCATTACTGTGTGTAATTCTTGATCACTCATGTTCTGAACTTCGTCAACTACAATAATGCAGTCGTCAAAAGTAGAACCTCTTAGAAAGGAAGTAGATACAAACTCTACGTTGTTTCTGGTTTTCAGAATCTCATAAGCATCGCCTCTACCAAAGAGTTTGCTACAGATGTCGTAGTACGGTGCTTCGTACACTTTCATCTTGTCTTTCTGAGAACCAGGCAGAAAGCCTATATCTCTTGTTGGAA
>Ga0181390_1000643_pt1 | contig 15912 bp, 26 predicted proteins | sample 13SPOviralmetaG_FD_130085 | JGI IMG/M metagenome (GOLD analysis project Ga0181390, IMG submission 130085) | Marine viral communities from the oligotrophic San Pedro Time Series (SPOT) site, San Pedro Channel, CA, USA - 13 SPOT_SRF_2010-07-21 | ecosystem: Environmental > Aquatic > Marine > Strait...
CATCAAGACCAAAGAAGAACACGATGTGTTTTGTACCTATACAGAACTACAGGAGTTGTTAGACCTAGAACCAAATTTTGTCCAGAAACTTACTGCGCCTAAAATTATCTCTGGTGTGTCAGGAAGTATCAAGGTTCCAGAAGGTTTTAAAGATTTGAAACGCAGAATAAAAGGTAATTCTGGTGAAGGTAATACGATAAACATATGACTGTAGGCCGAGGTAGGACTCTTGGAGATCAAGAGATAAAAGGTATACTCAAAGTTTTAAATAACACTGAGTTTGAAATGCACAAACGTGGAAAGTATACAGAAGCACGTTGGTGGGGAAACAAAATAGTCAAAGATGCATTTGGTGAGTATTTACATTGGTATCTAACAACAATGACATATCCATACGGTGTTCCAATAAAAGGTTGTTGGTCACACAGATACGAAGCAAATGGCCACATGATGGGAATGCACCAAGACAAAAAGGCAGACAGTCTTAATCCCAAACATGAAGAGAATGAATATTGGACAACTACCTGTCTGATAGAAAAAAGCGAGGATTTATCTGGTGGAGAAATTGTACTTGCAGGCGATAGTTATGAGGATTTTAAAGAATTTACAAGTCGGTCTCGGTTGAAAGTAATCAATCTGACTGAAGTAGGACACACTGCCGTGTGGAATGGTAACACAATACACGGTGTAAGTGAAATCACAAATGGATACCGTTGGGTGTTCGTCGTATATAAGGTAATAGAATAATGGCAAAGTTCGGGCGTTTTGATTATCGAAACAAAAAGAAAGACCGAAATAAAAACAACTCTATAAATAGGGTAAATCGAATCAGAGAGACAGAAGATGATTTTGACAAGAAAAAGTTTAAGCAAGCAGTTGAGAAGAATTTCTCGGAGAATGAGAGCCCTCAGGAATCATAGTGCATACAGGTATTTCGGTAGGGTAGGAATTGCATCATCGGTTCTATTCAATGTCATTACAGGTGGAGAGAGTAATATGACTTTCTCTGCACGTAACCATAAATGGAGAAGAGAAGACAAAACAAATTTCTGTTCGATTATAGATCTAATGTTGTTCTGGCATCCAGAACATTGTAGACAGTCTTGGGCATATTGGAGACTCAGAAGAACAGTATCATCTGAGGCTGATGAGGCAATACAAATATTGAAAGATGTTATATAGATGAACAAATTTCGTGGTGTCAGTGAACGTGTCGCTGACACTGCCATGTCGTTTTTAATGCAAAAACCATACATTGCAGATCTCAATAACATTCAATATGCAAACTTAAATCATGTAAGAAGTTTATTTTTAAATTCAGATCTAATACTCAGTACTCTAAAAACTGATCAGACTTACATAAACATTGGTACAGGTTTTGGGTTTTTGGAATATACGAATAAGAAGTATCATCAGTTAAACTTAAAAACATGTGATTTACCACCAACCGTAATCGATCCTTTATACACAAGAATGCGTGGCCATCTGGGAGTTGAGTTAGATTATCATTTAGGTTTTATGAAAAACATAGACGGTACAGATCTGACTATAAAATTTGATCCTTTCAACGATTACACGAGATGGAATACTGCAATTTTTTACAGGTTTGTACCACTAAGAACAACTTTGATTTCAAAACAAAACATAGAAAACTTTAATAGACACATGAAAAAATACGTTGATAACATAATAATATATACTGCAAATGATAAGGGATATTATCCAAGCTTGGATTTATTTCCAGACGCCAAAATTGAATATATGTTACCGTCGAATGGTATATCAATAGAGTATTCTATATGAGTGAAATGCAGTTACATACAACACCTTGGCAACATGCAGTACTAGATGATTTTTTGAATAGGAATACACTAGACGACATCTTGGAATTCTGGGAAACATTACCCAAAAATGCAAGATGGGAAAGTACTGTATTTCGTCAGGGATTTGATAGAAAAGGTAATTTTATAGACCTATGGTTCACACAGAGTTTTATTAAAAGACTCACAGATGTGATGGAACCAGAACTTGTAAATAGAATATATGAGGAAGTAAGTTTAAAAGTACGAAGTGTCGCAACACTCTTGGGGGCTCAACTTGACGACGAAGATGCATTTGTAGTTGATATTCAATATATCAATAGACATACATCATACCCATTTCACATCGATGCAAGTGATAAACTACTTACTCTGATTACGTTTTTACATCCAAATAATTGTGTTGGTACTTTAGTCGGTAACGACAAAGACGCACTAAAAACTGGATACCGCGAGATTGAATGGAAACCTAATCGTGCATTTGTTTTTAAACCAGACGATACGAAATGGCACGCTTTTAGATCAAATGGACGTAACAGGAGAATGACTCTTAACGTCAATTTGTACAAGAAGATCGATAACCCTACAGGACGAATAGAAACGTAACAAACGAGGAGAATATTATGAAAACAGATATAGGTCTAGGACTTGAAAAATGGATGGCCATCCACAAACCATATGAGTGGATCAATGAAGATCTTCGACAGGCCGTTGTCAAGGCGATGGCGAATGAATGGAAATGGGGTCTCAATCTTGACACCAAAGAAGTCGAAGAAGAGGCGAAAAACGTGTGGAGAACCAGTTATGAGGAAGATCCAATTGTTTCTGATTCCTTATTGACGAAGGAATTGAAGTCTATTAATGATGTGACATAAATCACACACAAATCGATTTATTTTCAAAATAATTACATTTAGTGCATTTTATACTTGCGAATCATTTGGATATGGGGTATAAAGTATATGTAATCAGAGAGAAAAGGAATCACCATGATACATCAAAACGAAATCGACTTCATCTCCGCCCACGAGGGTGGCATCCAAATGTACGCTAACGACGGTCTTGTCGGTTATGCAAAAACTGCAAATAGTATCGCATATGTCTTGAAAAGCAAAGGTGTTGCCTCTAGTGCATTCCACAGTTCTTCTATGGATTTTGCAGATGAGTATGGATTTGAGAACTACGATGGTGCGTGGAACCTTTTTGAAGCCGCAATGGAGTTGGTGTAATAATGAATGATTTGATTGAAATCGTAGAAGACTTGGAGTCAATTCAAGTGTTTGGTGCAGAGACTACTGCCTTCGAAGAAATTGTCCAAAAGTGGGCAGTTCGCAAGGAAGATGCAGAATTGGAAATGGAAAAACAAATGGAGTTAGACTTACATGTATGATAACGCAATTGAAATGGTAGAAACTTTGAAGAAGGATTATCTTGGTATGGGATTTGAAGTAGAATTTGATAAACATGTTCTTAGCGGAATTGCAGAAGGTTTGAAAATTACCGAGAAGATGCGTTTCGTCAATTGGGAAGATGCGTGTGATTGGGCTGGTCGTGCGACTCTGAATGTCGATTGTCCATTCGTTATCCTTGAAATGCGTAATCCTGTTACTGGTGAAGTGGAGAACTTCTGATGATGAAAAAAGATTATAATAAAGTTATTCTGACTGATGCAGACGGTGTACTTCTCAATTGGGAATACGCCTTCCGTATCTGGATGGCCAAACATGGTTATGAAGAAAAGACTAATGATCCTACCACATATGATATTGGTATTCGTTATGGTATTCCTAAGAAAGAAAAAGAAAGTGCAGTAAAGTTATTCAACGAGTCTGCCGCAATCGGTTATCTGCCTCCTTTACGTGATGCAATGCACTATGTAGATCTGTTGCATCGTAAACACGGATATACTTTTCACTGTATTACATCCTTGACAACTGATCAAGATGCGTGTAATCTACGTGAACAGAATATCAAAAAACTGTTTGGTGAGACTGCTTTCTCTAAATTCATCTTCCTAGATACAGGTGCAGACAAAGACCGTGTTCTTGACATGTACAAAGATTCTGGTTATGTTTGGATTGAAGACAAAACTGAAAACGCTCAGTGTGGATTGGATCGTGGATTAGATTCTATTCTGATTGAACATGGTCACAACATGCATACTGATATCTGTCCTTTGATGAAAGATTGGAAAGACGTATATGAGTACTGCACGTAAGTTTAAACGACGTTTTGGCAATCGTTTAGTCGAGTTAGACTTTGATTGTACTGAATATCGGAAAAAGATAAACACGTTCTTCAACGAGTATATTGAACATAAGTTTGAAGATAATACAGGTGGTCAACAGACCTATCATCTTGATTATGGTGATATCAGTCAGATGAAAGAGTGGATCTGGTTGGCCAATACGTTTGGCGAGTTTCTAAAAGATAGTAACTGTATGTTGGATCTTAATGAGTTCAAACATCTATTGAAGTTTACATTCATTCGTATGCCACCTCATGGTGATTTACCACCACACACTGCGTCTTTTATCAGGGCAATGAGTAGTATAAACATACCATTGAGAGGTAGAACTCGTATTGATCTTTATGAAGATAATCCAAATGATCCACAGACGCATGGTAAGTCGCTTGAATGTCATCATTACACGAGTCCTATTTTACTTAATGTAAATCAATTTCACGGTGTAAGAAACAATATCGATGAAGAGAGAATGATCTTGAAGATACATCTTGGAGCGGTATCTATGGAGAAACTTATCAAATCTTTTCAGACATCACAAGTTGTGAAAATATTTGATCACGAAATGCCTTGGAGTTATGAGCGAGGAACAAAACAGCGAATATGAGTACTCTACGTAATATAATACTAATACCAGTCAATGTATCTTTGATAGTGGGTTGTGTGATGTTGGTTAATGCCCACGAGGCAGAAGAACTTCAGAAATCAACTTATGACAAAGAACAACATATGTGCCTTGCAAAGAACATCTATCACGAGGCTCGAAGTGAATCAATCGAAGGTCAGAAGGCGACTGCATATGTTGTGATGAATCGGATCAAGGATAAGAATTATCCTTCTACGGTTTGCGACGTTGTGTACGACTCAGTGACCGATACCTTCGGTTTACCGATAAAATATAAATGTCAGTTTTCTTGGTATTGTGACGGAAAAAGTGACAAAATCAAGAACGATAAATATTGGACACAAGCACAAGAAGTTGCAAAAGAAGTCCTACTTGATTATAATGTATCCAATGATATTACAGGTGGTGCTGTAATGTATCACGCAGATTATGTTTCACCATATTGGACAAACGCATATGAACGCACAGTGAAGATTGACACACACATATTCTACAAAGATCCAAGGTAAAGGAAACTGAATGACACTAGCACAATTGCTCTCACTTCGAACTGAATGGGAAGAGTTGACAAAAGATTTTAAAGTTAAAGATCACCAAGGTACGATGGAAAGTCTACAATGGTTTGTTACTCATGGCCATGGTAGTAATAGATTTCGAGAAGGGTTTGATGAGGCGAAAGGTATCGCTAAAAACATTATAAATAACTACAAGTCAGGAACAATACAATGAAACTATATCAAAAAATAATTACTGGAGTAATTCTTGCGGCCGCCGCTGGATTTATCGGACAACAAGTTAACGCGGGCGAACGACAAGCCACCGTTACGCACGTTGAAACATATTACAGTTGGGTAAACAAATGGACGCCTGTTAGGGAGTGTACTCTGCAAGATAAACCCATTTATGAAACCAGACGTAATAATGATGGTGACATACTACTTGGATTGATTCTCGGTGGTGTCAGTGGTAAGGTTATTACTGGTGATGACAAGGGTGCAATCGCAGGCTCAGTAATTGGTGGTGTCATTGGTGCAAACAATGGCAGGAAAAAAATTACAGGATATAAAACTATTGAAGTATGTGATACTGTAAACAAAAAAACTAAAACTAAACAAATTGATGGTTATCTAGTTACCTTTAAATGGAAAGGTATCCGAGGAGAGGCCAATACTAATAGAAAATATCATGTAGGAGAGAAGATTCCTGTGATGGTGAATCTTTACGCAATGTAACTTAACTAAGAGGATAAAATGGAACAGATTAACGTAGCAAATGATCTAACACAATTGATCATGCCGTTGATCGGGGTTCTTGTCTCAGGTATTATTGCCTTATCAATAAAAGATTATATAACCAAGTTCGCAAAAGGACTTGCATTTGCTATGAATAAATCGTTTAACGAAGGTGACCACGTTATATTAGACAGAGAACCAGCGATCATAGTAAAGATAGGTGCGACAGAAACGGTCTTTGGTATTACTAAACCAGACAATAGTTATGTTTGGAGATATGTACCAAATGAACGTATTTCATCTTTGAAACTTGAACGTATCGTATTCAATCATAAACCAAATGAAAATGAAACGATGATCCAAGAAAATCAAAAAGCGATCAGGGATAATATGGACAAACTTGCAGAACTATATAAGGATAAGTCTGCTAAGTAAAATGTGAAGGTAAAATGATCGATACGAGTTTTTTATTAAAACCTGTTCCTGAGAAGGAAGGGGAAAAGTTCAATGGCGAGGGTTGGGGATTTAGTGATCCGTCCAACCCTTCTATCGTTAAGATGTGGGAAACCATCAAAACTAAAGTCAACGCAACGAGTATATTTGAAGTGGGTATGTTCGCTGGTCATTCGACTGTAATGATGTTGGAAACGTTTCCGTTCGCTACTATCACGTCTTTTGATCCTGGCCAGTTCTCACGTCGGGCCGCAATTCCTATTCAAAACAAATACCCAAACAGATTTATATTCTGGCCCGTTGGTATAGACAAATATCAACAGAGAGATCCAGTCGATCTAGATCTAATGTTTATCGATGGTAGTCACACATATAAACATGTCAAATCAGATATTCAAGTAATGAAAAGAATAAAACCAAAGTGGGTTCTGTTTGACAATATAGAACTACCAGACGTAAGACGTGCAGTAAAAGAGGCAGGATTATTCAAGGCAGAATTGAATCCAGAGTATTTCTTTTACGTCAATACTCATAAAGGTAATACTCAGCCAGGCATCTTTATGTTGGTGAAGTTGTGAAAAAGTATTGCGGTTATTCAGAGTTCTTTCACGACGCTGGTATTGCATTTGTCATGGAGAATGGTGATATAGATTTTGCCGCCCATTCTGAAAGATACAGTAGAATGAAGAATGATCCTAGAATGCATCCAAAACTTTATGAGATGATGGATACTGCTGATCACGTTACCTACTATGAAGACTATTATATACGCAACTCTACCGAATGGCATAAAGAATACAAAGGTGGATTGTATAATTATATGTCAATGAAGAACCAACAACACTATGATGCGTTGGTTCACGATACATATATTCCACATCACGTCAGTCATGCCGCCAACGGATTCTATACACGCCCTTGGGATGACTACGAAGATACACTAATCTTATCAGTTGATGGTGCAGGCGAAGTCCAATCGATGGTTATATTCAATCACAAGTTTGAAATACTTGATGAGTGGGAAATACCTAGATCACTTGGTTACATGTATAGTACTGCAACCAGACAACTTGGATTCAAACATATGGAAGATGAATATGTCGTTATGGGATTATCTGCATATGGTGAACCCTGTATGGCGAAAGAGTTGTACGATTGGTTTTACAGTGTTGAGACAAACACTATAAGGGCATGGGAAGATGGAACTTACACAAAATATTCACATGTACTGAGGTATATAGAAGAGAAAAGTAATAGAGAAGACTTTGCCGCATCAGTTCAGTGGGTAACAGAACAAGTTTTCCTTGACCTAGCGATAAAGTGTAAAAACCTTGGTGCGAAGAAACTTATTGTCACTGGTGGTTGTGCCCAAAATATTGTTGCGATGAGTAAGATACGTCCTATGTTTGAAGATATGCATATACCAGTTGCACCTACCGACGCTGGATCTGCACTTGGAGCGGCCGCACATTCGTGGGCGAGGGAAACAGGAAACGAGACAGGTAGACTTAATTGGAAATCGCCTTATCTCGGACATGATTTGTCAGTTGATTTGAATCCAAAACAAATCGCAAAATATCTCAACAGAAACAAAATTTGTGGTGTTGCAAATGGACGTGCAGAGTTTGGGCCACGTGCGTTGGGTAACAGATCTTTACTTGCAGACGTAAGGACAGATGTAAAAACTACAGTTAATCAAATTAAAAGACGACAAGAGTTTAGACCATTTGCACCAGCGATCCTGTCAGAGTTTGCAGATCAATACTTTGAGGGATATAAGGGCGAATATATGCAGTACACATGTAAAGCAAAACATGACTATAAGTCTGTCATTCATGTAGATGGAACGAGTAGAGTTCAAGTCGTTAAACCAGATTGCGAATCGATACTGCGAAAGATCCTAGAAGAGTATTTTACATTAACAGGTGTACCAATGTTATTGAACACATCTTTAAACGTGCGTGGTAAACCAATGGTAAATACCCATACACACGCCAGAGCTTTTGAGAAACATTATAGAACAAAGGTTTTCCATGCATGGTCAGGAAAATAAATCAAGAGAATAGAAGACTGGTTGGTCAGACCATGAATTTCAATAACAGGTCGGATCTTACAGTTAAAGGTACGCCCGGGATTGGTGACGCGATGTATTCTTTAAACCTTGCGTATAACAGATCTTTTTTCTTTCAGAAAAAAATAAGATTAACCTTCCAGTGGTATCACAGACGTGATTTTAATTATCACATGGAAGATCCTGAGACTATTATACAAAAAATACACTATCTAAAACATTTCTATGATACAGAGTTTACTGATGTCAAGATAATGCATGAATTCAATTGTACAGATACTAAACTGTGGGCAGAAAGACATCAAGGATTTTATCGAAGGATGTTGAAAGACAACACATTCCAATTTAAATACAATGATTGGAGATTTGCAGACTGGTGCAGAAAAGAAACAATACCTAAAAAGATTGTTATGTGGAATCAGACAGGAAATGCAAATCCACCTAGAGGATATAAAAGACCATTCGATAGAGAAGAATGGACACGTGCGGCTGAACTGATGGATATGCAAGGATATGATGTAGTAGAGATAGACTATAGGACTCCAATAAGGGAAGCATTTTGGCATATAAATACGTGTGAATGTTGCGTTGCGTATGAAGGTATGTGGCACTATGTTGCAAAGAACTTTCAGAAACCACTGATCGTACTGACTAAAGACATAATAACCAGACATCACACACCGAACGCATTGATATACCAAGTACCAAAAGTTAAAGAACATAGTATAAAATATTTTCATAAGTTTGAGAAAAAGGTACGGAGAGCAACAGACTATAATAAAGTTGAAATAGATAAATTTAAGGCGATATACCATGAAGGTTGATAGAGCAGTAATAGAAATAAACGGTGGGTGTAACTACACCTGTTCGATGTGTCCACAGACAGATCCAGTGACAGGTAAGACTGGCGCACGAGGTAAGAACTGGTTGAAGAAGATGTCACTAGATCAGTTCGAGGATATCGTTGCGGAGTGTACTGAGGCTGGGTTAAACGTTGTCAATCTGGAAGGATCTGGTGAACCATCACTCAACCGCAATCTCGCAGAGTATATCGCAATCGTAAAGAAGTATGGTGCAAAGGCATTCTGTTTCTCGAATGGTATGCGTATGAAGGATGACTTTATGCGAGAAGTTGTAGATGCTGGTGTTGACTTCTATAGATTCTCTATTATCGGATATACACCAGAGTTGTATCAGAAGTGGATGAATAGTCCTTTCTTTAATCTTGCACTCAGTAACATGAAAGCAATGAACGAATATGTCGCAAAGTCTGGTTCTGATGCAACAATTGCATCGTATCATCTAGTTCTTGATAATGATAATATTGAATACGAGGTAGAACAGTATAAAAAGATAGTCGAAGACGCTGGTGTTTCTACCGAGATATGGAAAATGCACAACTGGGCAGGGGTATACGAACCAGAGTATGGACGCGAAGGTAAGATCAAAACTTGCGGTAGACCATTTTCACCTGATCTAGTTATTCGGGCTGGTGGTCTCGACGGTAAGACTGGCGCAGTTCATCCATGTTGTCAAGTTCTAGGACGTGATGATGAGGCAGTTCTAGGACACTTTGAAGATAATACACTATCGGAGATTGTGTCGGGAGATCTATATTCCGAACTACGTGAACAACATAGAACTGGGAACTATCCAGACTTTTGCAAATCCTGTGATTTTCTTATTGACGATCCAGAGACTTTAGTGTATACTAATCATAAACGTGACTTATATAAAATGCATGGAACAAACTTTGACCTCAACGATTACAGATAAAACTGTACCAATCTACATTATTGGTATGAAGAATAACGAAGTCTCTCAGTATTATGAGAAACAATGTATTGACAATTTCACTAAATTCGGGTATAATAACCTAAATCACTTTGAAGCAATTGTTCCAGAAACACTGGGAAACGAACTAATATTTGCACCACATAGACACTATAGTCCGACAAAATTTAGAGATTGGGATGTAGTAGAAAAGGCTATATGGTATTCACACTATTATCAGTGGTGTAAATGCGTAGAGTTGGGAGAAACGATCATAGTCGCAGAACACGACTGTATGTTAACAAGAGAGTTTACATCAGATGTATTGGATCATGGACTTTATTCATTCGCCGCAACCACAAGAACAAGTCATTCTATTGCGGGCGTCGGGTATATTATCACACCTAAGTACGCACAAAAACTAAAAGATAAATCTGAAGAAAGAAATATCGTGACTCCTGTAGATGGGTTTATCCATCACTTTCAAAGAAAGAGAATGCCGTATGGAGAGTTTGATACAGACTTCAAACGGAAACATGTCTTTGCCAGACACTTCGTAAACCAGAAGGTAGGTACGGTAAAGAAAACAGTGGGAAAAAAGAAACGATGAGAAGAAATTTAGTTTGGCAATATTACATACCATATGAATCGTTTGACAAAGATATGGGTGGAGTTAAAATGCCAGAATGGGCTTGTTCTGGATCTAGGTCTGCGAGTGCATATGCAAAACACTGTGACGCAGATTACCTACTGACACACGAACGACACTTTCCACACCTTGATCCAAGACTAGATTCTTTGCGAATAATCTACGATCCATACTTTGAACAGTTCGAAGAGATCTTGAGCATTGACTTAGATATGTTGATACACTCTAAGTGTCCTAATATATTCAACACACCTATCGACGATGTTGCAATGGTTCACGAACTAGGTATTTTCAGTGGTGGTGCAAGTAGATGGTTGGAGAAGGTGATGACACCACCCCAACACAAACGAGGTATTCACGCATATGGTAAAATGTTGTTTGGTGCAGACTGGATGTTTCCAAAGTCATATCTCTATCCTATGGAACAATACAGATACATGAACGGTGGAGTTCAACTGTGGTCGAGAGATGGTAGGATGAAGGCAAGAGAACACTTCACGTCAGTAGATCACTACGTTCTACACACACGATATACAGAACAGATGTATATCAATTTACAATTATCACAACCAGAATTTAAGGTAACAGAACTTGATACCAAGTGGAATCGTTTATCGTCATATCAGTGGCCGAGAACAAACGGTATTCCACAACCAGACGGTTACATAAACCACTTCCTTGCAAGAGATAAGTTCAATATGCCTAAATTAGAAAACTCGGAGTTAAGTATATGGCAACCTATCTAGAAATAGCCGCAGAGAAACCACGTGGACTCAACTGGTCTGTCGTAAACCTTGCAGATCACGATGGAGTAGAAAGTCAAGATCTCACTGATCTACCGACTACTTTTCTGGACGAAGAGTTCAATGGGATATACAGTGAACACTTTATCGAACATCTATACAGATATCAAGGGATAAACTTCTTCAAAGAAGCATATCGGATAATGAAACCTGGCGGTACAATTCGTACAGTATGGCCGTCTCAAGAGATTGTGGAATGGTTAGTAGATCCACGTATCGATCTATCTGACAATGAGTTTGTCAAGTTTTACTTTGACAAGTATGTTATAAAAGAACGGTTCTCACCGCCTGGCAACGAACACAGAAGAAAACAAGAACAGGTTGCATTGGGATTGTTACACCAGAAAGGTCAACATTTATATGTCTGGGGAGAAACAGAGATGATGGGTGTACTAGAACATATTGGATTTACCAATGTAAAAAAGTGTGATTATCTTCATAGTACAGTACCAGAATTTAACGGTATAGATACACCAAGTAAAGTGAGGGCATGGCACTCAAGTGTCGTGGAAGCGAGTAAACCGTGGGTTTCCAAGTGGTAAGTATTATTATACAATATGAAACAGAAGACGAACACTATTTCAAAAGATGTTGGCATCCACTAATATACAAACACGGTGAGATGGATTTTATTATTGTTGATAAACAGAGTTCCGCACCTATGCCAGATGTGAGGAATTGTCGGGTGGTAAAAAGTAATCTAGATGCACTGGCGATCTCACAAAAAACATGGTTTGGTACACCAGTTAATGAAATACCGACATATCAGACAATGATAATGTTGCAAGAGTCTGATGGTAAAGAAGGCCACGTTGATCCCAAAGGAACAATGTATAATATAAGGGAAATGTTATGATAAAGGGTGATTTCAAACACTGCAAAGATCTTGCACAGTTTGATAAAGAGATACGTATATTACAAGAAACACCAGATGGCAATTCTCATGGAGCAGGATACTGTAATCATCACGACGAGATAATCAAACTTGCACCAGAGTGTGAGTCATACCGAGAACTCGGAGTGATGCAAGGTGCAACATCTGCATGTGCGGCTGTTGCTGGTATACTAGATCAACAGTTGATTGATATAGAAGATTACCAGTGGACACCATACAAACATCTGTGGGATAACTTCGAAGGTCTAAAGTATGTCTATCACAAAAAGTCTTCGTTGACACCACAAATGGTCAACCTACCAAAAGTAGATTTGATGTTGGTAGACTCTATGCATAACTATGGTCACGTAAGAGAAGAATTAAAAATTCATGCACAAACAGTAAACAAATATATCATATTCCATGATACATCTAAACCAACAGATCAAGTATATCGTGCAGTAACAGATTTCTGTATGACTAACTCTGCATGGCAAGTAATACGAAGAGATGAAAATAGTGTAGGGTTTACTACAATTAAGAGGATCTAATGAAGAATATATTACTGCAACACTGGACTGGTACACAACCAGAACTCGTACAGAAGTCTGTTGCAAACATGAAGAAGTACGCAAAGAAATGTGGTGCAGACTATAGGTTGTTAGAAGGTAATGGGTTTCGTTCTTGGTTGGCAACACCCTGTCAGAAACTATGGATGTTAGACGCAGTGTTTGACCAGTATGATGTAGTTGTTATGGTCGATCCAGATATGTTTACTCGAAAAGGATTGAAAGAAAACATCTTTACCGACGTGACTGGTATTGGTATGTACACAGAGTTTCAAGCAAATCTGTTCATTAAGTTGCAACAACAGTATCCACTATTGACCGATAAAGACTTTCCTTACTGGGGTGGAGCGATATATAGATTAGAACGTGAACACAGAGTGGAGATGCGAAAATATATAAATGATGCGGAGATGACTGTCCATAGTGGAAACTTCAATGATGAAGGTATCATGCACAGACTGGCCACTCACGCACGTATTCCAATGCAGAAGTTGCCGGGCGATTTTAAATGGTGTCACTGTAGTTACCGAGAAGGTATCGAAGATTCTGCGATGATTCATATCAGAACAAAAACTACACCATTTGGTAACAAAAAACCAAAACTAGATAACTACTATACATTAGTGAAAAGGGGATTAATATGATTGTATCAGTAACAGGATCAAGAGGATTTATTGGTCAGTGGTTAGTAAAAAGACTTTTTGAAGAAGGACATGAAGTTCGAGAATGGGATCGACATATTGATCGTGATATTGCAGACTGGGAGTTGGAAGAATCAGACTTTGTAGTTCATCTTGCGGCAATGGCAGATGTACGTGCATCTATGTTAGAACCAGAACTGTGGTATGCAAATAACGTAACAACCACAACTCGTATACAACGTATTTGTAATGAAAACAAAGTACCACTAGTATATGCATCGTCTTCGTGTGTACATGCGTGGTGGAAATCACCTTACGGTACAACCAAGAAGATCAATGAAGAGACTGCGTTTCCTGGCCAAGTGGGTCTGAGATTTACTACGGTATATGGTGAGGGTGCAAGAGAATCCATGTTTATCGGTAAACTTCTACGTGGTGAAATTAAATATGCAACACGTCACGTCAGAGACTTTATTCACGTAAGTGATGTGGTTAATGGTATTATGTTGTTCGTCAATGGGGGTACAAAAGACAGATTGCCTGCGTATAATATGGGTACAGGTAGAGGTAACAAAGTCAGTAGAGTCGCTCATAAATATGGGTGGTTAGGAGAAATCACTGACGGTGATGATTGTGAGGCTTTGGATAATACGGCAGACAACAGTGAACTGTTAAAACTAGGTTGGGAACCAAAAATAGATGTAATGGAGTATGTCACGTTTCAAAAATTGGGTAAACCAACTAAAGTAAAAACTGAAACAGAACGTAATCAGTTTGACGCAACAGGCCCAGAAGGTGTTTTACTTGCTCAACCAGATGAAACTAGGAACCCAATGGATGAAGGCGAAACTTTATCTATCGAAGAAGTAGGTGGTAGTTGGAAAGGTAATCTCGTAAATCCATGAAGAATTTAATATATCAGTGTTGGGCAGGTGAACTACGCAACGGTTGCAAATACAGTTACAAACTATTTAAAGAATATGCAGATCGGATCGGTGCAGATTATAAACTGGATGTAAATCCTAATATTGCTGGTAAACTGTGTGATGTACCAATGTACTTCGAATGGTTAAATCCTATATGCGACGATTCGTTCCTAGAGTACGATAATGTTCTCACAGTTGACATGGATGTATTTCCAGTAGACGGTTTGACAGAAAACATTTTTGATATAGACATAGGCCATCTCGGAGTATGCACAGAACCATTCCAAGGTAAGTACCGAGAGTCTACTTCTATCGGTGGATCTATCAACAAGGCAAATGATGAGAGATGGGCGAACGCAGTCACCATGAAATGGGGTTGTGATATGCCTCGTGACGAAGACGGTTATCTAACAGTTTACAACGCTGGTATGGTCGTGTTTAGTAATGAAGGTATGATGCAGGCTAGGAACGAGTGGGTTCCTTTCCAAGAATATATCAATTACATGCGTGGACAGGGATTAGGTCGTTTCTATACGGTTGATCAGAACTATATGCACGCCATGATGTGTGCAACAAAATGTGACTATACTACAATGGACAATGGTTGGAATCACTATGTACACGAGATCCGAGGGCCTCTTGCATTTGAACATCCTCACGGAATAAATGATTCCAGAGATGCTTGGACTAGGTTTGTTCATTGTCAGTTGAGTGGTGGAGATTACTTCTCAGACGAGAAACTATATAACATTACTAACAAACCAATAGGAGAGTGGATTGGAACGTAGAAATGGTGAAACTTCTTGGGATGTAATGCAACGTCAAATCATGGAAGAGTTTCGTAACAAACCAGACAGATGGTTATTACAAAAACAAATCCGTAGATGTTTACATCCAAGACAGGAAGAACAGACGGCTGCATACTGGAGAATGATCGAACAAGACGAGTGGTTGATGCAAGAGATTCTACCAAAGATTGGTGATCCGCCTATGGGCAGTCCTCTTCAATGGACATACTCTAAAATGCATAGTCCGTTGACTTTACAACACGCATTCTACTTGTCTATGATGAAAAAATATTTTGGGTTCAATCTATGGGAAAATCCAGACATTGATTACTTCTTAGAGATCGGTGGTGGATACGGTAACTTTGCAAGGATAATGCGAACACTGGGATCTAATTTCCCCGAACACGTTATATGTGACTTGCCAGGGATACAGGAAATACAGA
>Ga0181390_1000646_pt1 | contig 15899 bp, 37 predicted proteins | sample 13SPOviralmetaG_FD_130085 | JGI IMG/M metagenome (GOLD analysis project Ga0181390, IMG submission 130085) | Marine viral communities from the oligotrophic San Pedro Time Series (SPOT) site, San Pedro Channel, CA, USA - 13 SPOT_SRF_2010-07-21 | ecosystem: Environmental > Aquatic > Marine > Strait...
CTAAAAGGTTTGATTCAAAAAACTAATGGCTTTGGGACTTGCAGATGCGATATTTTGAAAAATGGTGTTTCTATTGAAAATGGCACAAATGTTTCATCTACAACAGCAGTAACTATGTCTGCTGAAATTAGTGATGTTACTTTACAGGCTGGAGATGTCATTACGGTTAAAATGAATTCAATTAGCAATCTAGGTGGTAATAATGCGACAGCAGTTGGCTTGATTGGTACATCTGTTGAGACAGCCGCGTTTTATAATAGAATTGGCGGCAGAGATATAAGTAGCACATCGAGTTTATAATTATGAGTATTACTGCTGGAGCTATAGATTGTGGGGCGCAATATGTTTTAGAGACTGTCAATGCGACAAGCTCAAGCTCTGACCCTACAAGCAATTATTGGATAGTTGCACAAACAGGCACTTATAGACCGATAGCTAAAGTTAGAGGCTATAATTCTTTTGGTCAGTCAAAAGCCTACCTTTATAAGTATGTAGATGGTGGCTCTGACACTGCTTTAGCTACAACTGTTACACAGGTAGGAGTTGGTACAAAAGAAAACACTGGCACTGATGTTACTTTGAATGCTGGCGATAAAGTTTATGTTAAATTAGATATAACTAGCGATTACGGAGGAGGCACTGATGGAGCAAAGGCGCAAGGCTCTTTAGGAATATCTCAAAACAGCGCAAGATTAAGTTTTATTTACGAAGTCGATACTGCTGGTGGCCAGATGGGTGACATCATCGGTGGTGCAAATGCGGCAGATTCAATTGATTAGGTGATTTATGGCTACAGCAGTACAACAAAGACGCGGCACAGCAACACAACACGATGACGGTGCTGGGTTTACTGGGCTTGAGGGTGAGATAACAGTTGATACCACTAATGACACTGTTAGGGTACACGATAACTCTACTAAAGGCGGTCATAGGTTAGCTAAATTTTCTGATGTTGGATTTGTTGCACAAACTACTGTTGTAGGTTCAGCCGCTATTAGCGATATGACTTCTAACATTAGCAAGAAGTATGTGCATACTGGTGGCGCACAAACTTTTAAATTCCCTAATGTCACAGCATCTAGCAATCTAGGCGATACTTGGGTTGTTGTAAATGCAGGAACAGATACACTAACTTTTGATAGAGTTACAAGCGGCACAAGCCAATTTAAAAAATTAAACGGCTCTACGGTTGCAACTGCGGCTAATACAATTACTTTGTCTGCTGGCGGTGTTGCCGAGCTAACGGTTACTGCTGACAATGAAATCATTATATTTGGTTCTGGTGTGATATGAGTTCTGGTGCTGTTGCAGATTCAGGTTTGATTGCTAGGGTTAGTTTTACCTGTGATACTGGTTTTTTTAGCTATAACACTTATGCAGGATTTTCACTCACTAGAAGCACTGCATATAATTATGTATTAGATGACAAGATTAATACTTTATCAGGTGGCTGGAGATTAAAAAACGGCCTTACAGTTGATATAGTAGACGATGGCACAGGCACAGGAAGTAGTACTTCAACACCAATTGCAACTGGAATTTACGATTCTTTTTTTGCATCTGGGTTTGGACCTACATCAAACCAAATACACATTGACCTTTTATATAAGGGACAAGGTGAGCCGCCTTCTGGGGATAGTGAGCAAGACATTAAAGATAATTATTGGAATCGAGTGAAACTTGTAAATCATACCGCTACTAATGGCGTGCCTGTTGCAGAGCTTTTACCCTCGGATTTTGGATTTTTTGTAACCGCATTAGGCCAGTATGGAGATGCAGTTGCTCAAGGTACTAATGGCGCAAGCTCTACTGACAGTTACCGTATGACGTTTAATATTCCAGCGGTAGTTGGCGCAAACAACAGTGCTACTGATAGATTAAGATGGGCATTGAATGACGAAGTAACTGTTGAGTTTTGGGATTACTAATGGCTTATACATTTGAAAATAGCAAAGATTGGACTGAAGAAGAATACAATAGACTTGTTGCGGATAGTATGACTTCTATTTTATCAACCTTTGATGGAAGCACCGAGGAGTCATCGACAGAGTTTCTCAAGTTGATATTTTCTCGGTCAAATTATTTCTGCTTAAACAGAGAAGATGGGTATTTGCTTGCTATGTATATTGGAAAAAAGACAGATGCAAAATTATCTTGGCAGTTTGCTTTATTTGGCAGAGATACCAATGGCAGTAAATCTTACATTTACAATCAAGATTGGAGCGATAGTTTTGCTACTTTCATTCGCTCAGAGGGTTTAAATGAGTTAAATTCATCTGCTATAAATAATTCGCCATTAGGAAATTATGAAACTTTTATTCAAGATAGAGATGCTAAAAGAAGCAATGCAACAATGACAGCAGAAGAAATTACTGTTGGAGAAAATACAGGCGTTATAAAAACAGCAAGGTTTAACTAATGACTATTAAAGAATTACTAGCAAGATTAGAGCAGCACGAAGAAATTTGCACTGTTAAGTTAGAAAACATCAAGGAACGCTTAGATGATGGAAAAGAAAAGTTTGACTTCTTGCAAAAGTCCATCTGGGGGTTGTACGGGATTATTATTACTATTACTGTCGGTGCTTCTTTCACTCTTGCCCAGTTTATCTCATAGCCAAGATACGGATAGTGGTAACAGCTCGACTCAATCTGGCGACTTAAATACTAATCAACAGGGTGCTACAGTTGACAGTAACAATGAAACTACCACTAACACCAATCAGTACAACGGTGCTGGTAGTGCTAGTGAGATACCAGTAGCCTCAGCAGTTGCTCCAAGCCTGATGAGTGGCGGTAATGATAGCTGCTTAAAGTCTACCAGTGGGGGTGTATCCACCTTGCAGATTGGTATAAGCTCTGGTAAATATGTTGAAGATGAGGATTGCAACAGGCGTAAAGATGCTCAAATGCTATTTACGTTGAATATGAAAATAGCGGCAATTACCAGAATGTGCCAGCACGATGATAACTGGTTGAGTATGTTTGAAAGCGGCACGCCTTGCCCGCTCATAGTAGGAGGTAAAGTAGTAGCAGGTAAGAATGCTTACCTAATGATGAAGCGTAAACCCGGATTATTTGTCCGGGGATATAAGGAAAACAAGGAATATTTTGATGTCGCGCTAGGCATCAATGGAGGTACAAATGGTGAACATAAAGAGAATGGCGATGCTAAGTCTGTTTCTGAGCGTTTCCGCACAACTGAGTGGTGATACTGGTGTCTACTATCCTCAAGCTATTTCTTTTGGCAGTCTTATTGACCCTAATATAAATCCTTTACGGCCAATTGGTGAGTTCGTTGAAATACAAGAGCTCGTCAATACTGCTGCATACATAAACACTCAAGTTAGCGATGCACAGGCCAGCGTAGTAGAGATGTCTATGGGCGTTCCTCAATCTGCCGGGTCAGTTGAAGGACTTGTAGTCCCGGTTGCAGGACGCACAGATTCACACAAAATAGACCTTTTAGAGGTCGCATACTACAATCAATCCATCCTAGATACAGCCAACGCTAATTACTATTCAGCGGAACACTTATTGGTAGATTCTTATGAAGAAAATATGGATCAAATGGAAGCGGCTATTGAGATGTTTGCAGGTGCGGCAACAGAGATTTCAAAGGCAGAGGCAATATATACAGAGGCTATTACTGCTCAGACTGATGAAGACCGCATTCAGTTACAGAATTACATTCGTGCGAATGATGTGCAGATTGACCAATCAACAGTACAAACATTTAACCAATCACTTGATGTTATTGAGGATAAAGCACAAGCGGCTACTGCGAGCCTATGGGCAAGCCAAGATAGCTCAACCCTTGCAATGATAAATTATGATGGGATTGCTACGCTAAGCAATATAACTAATTCTACAGTTGCCTATGACGCTTGGACTGACCAAATGACGATTACTTGGGATAATGCGACTGATACTGTTCTCCAAGGTGTATTTTTTAACAACGCAGACAATATAGGGTGGACACAAGCCACCACAGAGGTCTATGACGGCTTTTACGGTGACACCCCTCCCGTTAGCATTAATCAAATGTATTCAGCTTACAACTACAGTTCAGGAGAAACAGTGGCATCTATGGGGTCAGGTTATCAAATAAATGCTAAACTGTATGATCCCGTACAGTTAATGGAAGATGTTATTAATGTTACAAACGAAAACCCAACCACTAATTACAACAACCAAAACGGTAACTTAGGTGGTTTGTAATGGGTATTGAAGATATAGAATTAGATGTAGGCGGCACTAAATTTAAGGGTGTCTATATAGCTATCTTGTTTAGCTTCGCAACAACTATCGGTGGCGGTATATGGGCGGCAAGTGAATTTGTGTCAAGAATTGATAATATTGAGCAAACTTTAAACGATACTATCGAGTCTATACCTAATATAGAGCCAATAGAATTGGAATTAGCTAGTATTCGGACTAAAATAGAGGATAATGATTTAGGGCATTTGCAAGGCAAGCTCGCTGAACTTGACACACTACTCCTTAGCATAAAAGAGCGACAAGCTGAAGTCTTGTCAAATGCCTCAGAATCTACAGCTAAAGTCAATGCGATGGAAAAAGATTGGATTGAGGTTAGAAATGAATACAAGGCGATGGCAGATGCCATTAAATCTTTTGAGGCGCAGGTAGGTAAATTCAAAGCAGAAGTCGATGACCTTTGGAAGGGCTTAGACGCAGCTTCATCACCACTGGGGTAAATTATGCAAAGTTTTATTGATGAAATAAAAGGTGTTTTTTTAAAATACAAGGCTATACTTTCTGCAAGGGTTACTTCATTTGTTAGCTCTATAAAAGTTGCTTGGGCTAATCTGATTAAAAAGCCAGCACCACAAAGTAAAGAGAAGGTAAAAAAGAATGGCTAAAGACCCACGGCTAGATAAGGTTGGTGTTAAGGGATATAACAAGCCTAAAAAAACCCCTAACCATCCAACCAAATCACACGTTGTTGTCGCTAAAGAAGGCGATAAAATTAAAACAATCCGTTTCGGCCAGCAGGGCGCAGATACTAAGCCGCCTAGAAAGGGTGAGAGTGCTGCCGATAAAGCTAAACGTAAATCTTTTAAGGCAAGACACGCAAAAAATATAGCTAAAGGCAAGATGTCTGCGGCGTATTGGGCTGACCGTGAAAAATGGTAAATAGCTATGGATCAGAATTTTTTAAAGTTTTGTGAGACAGAAAGACAAAAAGAAATACTATTAGCAAGACTTGACAGCAAGACCAACAAAGAAGCAGCCGACAAGCTAGGAATTGGTGTAAGAAATGTCCAATTTGCACTTGCTAGAGTAAGGAAAAATGCGGCTAAGCAGGGTTACTCACCTGATCACGATATGCATAATCCTGTTCCTGATGGCTTTGTCGCTAAAGGTGTCTCTACTTTGTACGATGATGAGGGTAATGTTAAAGTACAATGGGTGAAAAGTAGTCTTAAGAAGCAAGATGAGCTAGACCAAATACAATCAGCATTAGAAACATTCATATCCAGCCACGAAAAAAAATCTCCTAAAATACCTAAACCCAAGAAAAAGCTTAAAAATCAAGAATTAGCTGTAGTCAATATTGGCGATGCTCACTTTGGTATGCTGGCTCACGATGACATATCGGGCGAAAACTATGACTGTAAAATAGCCGCCCAGAGGCATAAAGATGTATTCCTGAGATTGATGAATAATGTGCCTAGTTGCGACACAATCGTTATAAATCAACTGGGTGACTACTATCACGCAGACACTTACACAGGAACAACCACTAAAGGCACTCCTCTGGACACTGACGGGCGTTTAGAGCACGTTTTCCTGATAGGGCTTGAAGTTATGTCCTTTATTGTAGAAGAGTCTCTGAAGCGATTTAACAAGGTTGTGGTGCGTCACTGTCGTGGGAATCACGATGCGATAACCTCTATGGCCTTGAAAGCCCAGCAACAAGCCTACTGGCGTAATAATAAAAGGGTTACAATCGAAATGTCACCTGCGGTATGCTGGGTATATCAGCACGGTAAAACGTCTTTTATGGTCACTCACGGTGATACGATAAAGCACGGTAAAATGGCTGAATATTTTGCTGCGAGATACCCTGAAGTGTGGGGGGCAAGCACCCATCGATACTGCTGGCACGGCCATATCCATAGTAAGCAGATTAGTCAGGAAACTTACGGTCAGACAGTAACAGAATCGTTCGCAGGTTTACCACCGTCAGATGCTTGGCACGATAGCTCTGGCTATGTATCTGGACAATCAATGTGCTTACTTGTGCTTGATAAAGATAAAGGCGAGGTAAGGCGATCAACGGAGCGCGTATAATGGCTGAAATTAAAGATATTACAGGACATAAGGACTTTACTTACCGGGATGATGCATCTGACGACCTTTACGAAGAAGTAATGTCTTTGGTGCAGAAATACGCAGAGCAAGGTGCTATTACTGCTACTGATGCGGTAGGCGTGTTACAATGGGCGACTACGACAATTATTGTTATGAACACTGATTTTGGAGGCGAATAATGGCTAAAGTTGCCAAAACCAAGGGCGGTGTGCCTAAAAAGTACGTTAAAGGCAGTAAAAACAAGAAAAAAACCGAAAAAGAAATTAAATCTACTGCGGCAAAATATAAGTCGGGGAAGTTGACTAAAGAAGAGATGAATCGTATAGCAAAACAGAGGGCTAAAAGTGCCAAAAGGAAGTGATAAAACACTGCAGAAGTTTTCTGAGCAATACAATGTCCCGCTGTCTATACTCAAAAAAGTAATGAAGCGAGGGCAGGGGGCTTACTTTTCCAGTGGCTCTCGACCCGGTCAGACTCCTACGTCTTGGGGTTTAGCTAGGGCAAGGTCTTTTGCATCAGGTAAAGGTGGTGCAAGAAAAGCAGATAACGATTTATGGGAAAAAGTTTTAGAATCACGCAAACGAGGTAAATAATATGCCACAAGGTAAAGGTACATACGGTTCAAAAATGGGCAGACCGCCTAAAAAAGCAAAGAAAAAAGCACCCAAGAAGGGTAAGAAATGAATTTTGATGCTATAAAAAGCGTTATTGGTGCTGTTGCACCCACACTAGGCACGGCTTTAGGCGGCCCTTTAGGGGGAACTGCTGCACAAGCAATTAGTGCTGTTCTGGGCTGCAAAAACGATGTTAAATCTATTTCTACTGCAATGCAGACAGCATCTCCTGAGCAATTACTTGAAATAAAAAAAGCAGAATTAGAATTTGAAGCTAAACTTGCAGAGATGGAAGTTGATATTTTTGCTTTGGAGACTGCCGATGTTCAGGATGCTAGAAGAGCTCATAAAGGAGATTGGACACCAAGAGTATTTGGATTGGTTAGTCTTTTTGGCTTCATTGGGTATATCTTTCTCGTTACTGTTCAGCCCCCTGACGCTAATAGCGATACTATTGTTTCTCTTGTCTTGGGGTATCTCGGTGGACTTGTTTCAGGCATAAGTGCTTTTTATTTTGGTGCTAGTCACAAATCTGATTAAACGTAATTTTTGGGAGCTTTTTTCTTGATAGATTTAGAAAGACTAAAAGAGCAGCTTGTGCGCCACGAAGGAATGGTATTGACCACCTACAAGTGTACAGCTGGGAAGACCACGCTGGGCGTTGGAAGAAATGTCGAAGAGGTCGGGATAACCGAAGCTGAAGCGATGCAACTGCTTGCTAACGATATAGCCAGAGTCGCTGGTGAGTGCTACGGGGCATTCTCTTGGTTTAAAGACCTCGATGAGCTCCGAAAAGAAGCAGTGATTAATATGGTGTTTAATCTTGGCCTGACTCGATTTAAGCAGTTCAAAAAAACCATATCCTACATTGAAGCCGGAGAGTTCCAGCTCGCAGGTGCTGAAGCCCTCGACTCTAAGTGGGCTAAGGACGTTGGTAATCGCGCTGTAGAGGTTGCTAATCAACTGGCTGGAAATCCATAAAGGTAAATTGTTCTATGCTGTAGTGAGCCATAGGTTGGATGTCATCGGGTCTTCCTCGATCAGTCCGACCTTCTACAGTGACCTTTATTGGTTCCTGCTGCAAATCAACCCATCCAATACTGTCATCCCACTCAACCAAAAAGATTGACTGATAGCCTAGTGCGTAGAGCTCATTAGCTTTTATGATCTTGTTGAATGGGATTATCGATGTCGGGTACTTGTTGACTGGGTTGAATCGCTTCTTAACTTCTACGAATCCTACTATCTTACCTTTACGCAGCATTGCGAAGTCCAACACATAATGCATCGGTATCTTCTTTGCTTCACAGTTCCAAGCCCGGCAGATATAAGAAATTATTCTATCTTCATTAGGGTCTGGCTTATAGTGCCTAGCGTACTTTGTATCGCTCATAAAACTCCCTATCTGTTGTTATATCCATATAGTCCAGCTCTTCATCCGATAGATCAAGAAGGTCTAATATAGTCTCTATAAATCGCTCGGCTTCAGTCCGGCTTACTTTGGGTTCACGCACGGTATTCAGCATAGTCAGTGTAAATGTACTTATCTATTTCAATTAACGCTTTCTCTAAAAGCTTTTTCTTTTCTGTCTCACTATCGCAGGTATACGCCATATAAAGCAAAAACCTTACATCGCTTATGTCTTTATAACTTTCGCACCTTACTCTATTGGTTGGTTTCATCTTTTAGCCTCTCATACTCGCCCATAGCCTCTAATATCAAGCCTTTTTGTGCCGCGAAGGCTTGAAACCATTCCATAAACATAAACATTTCGCCCCGGTCATACTTACTGGTAGACTTTAAGACGAACGCAGATACCCCTGTATCAATATTTGTAACTCTTTGACATAGCCAATCCCACTTCATATCCTGATAGCAGCCCTGCTTAGCCAGCAGCTTGATTGCCTCTATATCTTCATCAATAACTTGCTTTGTCTTTTTATTTAGACGCATTCCAGCGTATTCTCTAAACCAAATATGCAATAAGGCACTCTGGGGAAGACTCCTTTCAGACACTGATTTTACAATGACTTTAAGAAGCTTCCCCTCTTGTATAGCACCATCAAGATAGGTGACGAATGTATCAACACTATCCTGATTGCTAGGGTTTATGATGAACTCGGTCGCCATTATTTCTTGACCTTTTTCTCTGTTTTCTTTTTGTAGATTAGATTTTTTATCTTACGGTAGGTAACTTTTTTGGTGATTAAGTCATAACAACGGCTCTTCGGGTTATCAGCTAATATAACCCACTCATCCTCATTAACACCCTCCCTAATAGCTAACATTGCTAAAGTTCCGAATGCGTCTAGCCGATGAATTCCCCTTGGATTATCCCGTACCTCTGACATTCTCCAAGCACCTTCTGGTCGGTTATAGGTAGAGGTTTTGTTGCGCCAAGGCTCTACCTCTATAGCAGAACCCCGGTCGTATCTACCTTTTAACCCTAATGACTCTAAGGTATTTGTATTACCGTGAGAGTCGGTTTTTCCGTGAGCAGTAACCATAACTGCCTCCTAGAATGGGATGTCATCTTCAAAGCTTGGTGCTGGCTCAGCCTGTTTTTGAGTCATACCTTGAATAATCTCAGGTGCTTTGCTCTCTTTCTTCCTGACATTCAGCTTCATATAAGCGGTGCCAGCCTTTGACTTACGGACTGCTGCACCGATCCAATACTCGACACCTTCAATATCAATCGTGCCTTTATAATCATCGTGCCAATCTTCTGCTTTCTCGCCTTGCTCTTTAAACAAAACGCCTTTATTAGTGTTGTCATACTGTTCCATTTTTTATTCCTCAAGTAGTTAAAATAAGTGCTGGTAGCTAGGCTTACGCTGACCAGCGGCAGCGCAAAGGAGTGATGCCTAACTATCGTCTTCTGGTAAATACCATTCTGCTACCCGGCATTTCTTTTCCCAGCGATTAAATACAATTTTATCCTTTGTTTTGATGGGCAAGCCACCTGATCTTAACTCAGCTATCCTTGCTGTCGGATTCATTATCCCGAGCTCCAGATACGCTATCTTTCGGGTAAGCTTTTTCCCACTCTCCAGATAGTCTTTCACTCTCTCGCATTGCGTTGCTACTTTCATCTTTCTCTCCTTTTTTACCAAAAATACGATCAAATTCACTGTTAAATTTATCACGGTCATAAGGCCGTTGGTCTATACCTTTAGTCCCCATTACTCACCTCATTCTATTACTTAATTCGGCCCACGCTTTTGCTGCTGTTTGTGGCACTACTCCGTTCCCCAAGAGCCTAATTCTGTCAACCCTATCGGCACACCCATCAACCACTCGACCCACTCCGGGTTCAGCCTGCCCTTCCTTGTTGTCTGTGCTTGCCTCCTCAGTGCTTCCTCGCTCCGTTGTGGCAAGTGATCCATCGTGTTTGGAGTAGCCCATATCTCCTCCGCATTTACTGCGTCCCTCAACTTCACTCCCCACTTCACTCCGTCCTTGTTCTCCCGATAAAACCTTTTGCCGTTTCTCTTCACATCCATCGCTATTCCCCCATCGGTGTCGCAAGCTGATGGAGTCGGCCACAACAGAACCTCTGTCTCCAGCCTCCTTTTCGGGTTGCCCTGCGCTAGCTCTTTCTGACTTGCCCCATTCGATGAACTGACCCTCACGGTCGGCCAAGATATAGACTCGCTTTCTTTGGTGAGGAGCCCCAACTTCACGCGCTGAGAATATTCCCCACGTTGATCGATAACCATCTTCTTCCAAGTCGCTGATGACGCTGGAGAGTCCCATCGAGATGTGTCCTTCGACATTTTCGAGGAAGACTCTAGCAGGTTGTATTGTTCTGATATGCTTTCGGATGTAAGGCCAGAGGTGTCTTGGGTCTTTTTCTCCAAGTCTTTTGCCCGCCGCTGAAAACGGCTGACACGGGTATCCGCCAGTGATAATGTCAACTGCTCCTCGAAATAAATGTCCTGGGAAGGTTTTAAGGTCCGTGTAAATAGGTGCGGGATCCAACTGACCCGATTCCATCTTTGAGACCAAGTTCGCAATGGCGAAGGCTTCGATCTCCACATAAGCGATGACTCGATGTCGGATTCCAGCAAGATCAAGTCCTCTTTCGATTCCAGCGTAGCCACTGCAAAAGCTGATGACAGTTGGTAGTTCTTCGGTAGTACCCACATCATTCACCTCTTATTTTTTGACATTCAATTAATAATTTTAAGCAGTCTTTATGTAAGCTTAAAAGGTTATCTGCTGCATCAAGCAGCCAAAGCCTTTCTTGATCAGGTATAACTTCCGCAGCCTCATCATAGATCCTGACTAGCTTCTTAGCTAAGTCTTCACTATCATCAAAAAGCTCTAGCCGCTTGGCAAATTTAGCAATAGGCAACTCATAAACATTACTCATATCACGCTCCTTTTAATAATCTGCGTTCTTCGGTTGTGAACGGTGCTGTAGATACTTTTGTGGGAGCCTTCCACATAGCCCGCTGGTCGTCTTCAGTGATTTCACCGAATGCTTCCTTAGCTAGCTGAACATTCTCCGGGGTCGGGTCAGATAGGTAACTGGTGACAGCGTTAACTGATACCTGATTTCTAAATACCGCCTCAGCGCATAGCTCAGCCTCTGACGGCTCAGCCGGCTTTCCCCGCATCATCGCAGCCTCGGCATCCGAATCTGCAACTGGAAGCCCTAGGACGCTGGATAATCCATACCTTCGAGCATAAGAGAGGCAGGCCCCGGCAGCTTGTGGGTCTGACTTAACCATCGGCATAGTGAATTCATTACTCATCCACTCGCCGCTTTTATGCATCAAGATTGTTTCAACACCGATGCCGTTACCGCCAGCACTGGTAATTGGAAACTGCACATAGCTAAGTCCATTTGCACATAAGGGGTCTTTAATTGCCTTGATGACCGAAGTCAGGTCGGCATAGGTCGATTTAAAGAAGGGGTTTTTGCTGTCTTTGACAGCTCCACCCATTTGCTGTTGCGCTTGATTAAGTGCAAGCGCGAGATTGGCAATACTTTCTGATTTATTCATATTACTCCCCTTAAAACGGTAGGTTGTCAGCGTAATGTGATTCGCGCTCTTCTTGGCGATCCTGAAGCACCGGGCTTATAAACTCAGCGTAGATTAGCTGAGCAAAGTCAAAGTCGGTGATTTCACTATCTAAGCAGTACAATTTATCCTTGATGGTGGTCAAAAGAACGTGGTCAGTATGCGCTTCAAACGCGCCAGCCGGGATGGCTTCATTAGACTGATTGGCGATAGACTCTAATCCTGAGTCATTTAGTAAACCTTTAACCTTACTCATACCAACCTCCGATTTCATTTTGAATTTTGTCAGCGTGACGTTTAGCCATACGCTCACAGCTTCTACGCAGAAGAGTATTTGAAAGCCTCTCTGCACCTTCGTGGTTGCCACTGATAGACATACGCAACAAGTTTGCATAGTCGAGGTACTCAGGTAACTCATCAACTAGGGCTTCTTCAAGCCAGAAGATGATTTCTGGGTCTTTGACACCGCTCCCGCAGTAGTTTAGAAAAAAGTCTTCGAGGTTCTTGGCAGCAGTTTCTAAGCTCCAAGGCATAGTTTGATTAGACATATCATTTCTCCCTTAAGTAATGATGTTGCTAACTTTAGCATAGTGCGCGTACAAGTCAAGGTTTTTTGTTAAATTAAATTCCATCAGCCCACGATGTATCGGTGAGCCGGGTAAAAGCATCCTTTTTCTTCTTCGGCCTACCTTCATTAAACTTAACAGCGTTAACATACCAAGTACGCCAAGCCGCAGCATAGTTCTTAATTCTGTTGTTAGGTTTAGATTCGTGATGAGCTGTAAATAACAACCATTGCTCATCAACATCGAGTTCGGCAGTCTTTTTAAACCAATAAGTCGTAGCAGCTACCCTTAACTCATCAGGCAGCCCTTTATTTAATATTTGGTTATTTACTTGTTTATTTAATTGTTTATTCCCCTCTAACTGCTGCAGGGGTAGGGGTCTAACTGTTGCAGGGGTGGGGTCTAATGATTGCAGGGGTGCAACTGCTGCAGGGGTCTCAGGAATGACTGCCTGATACCTGTTAGTCGTCCCGGAATGACCACCCTCAGTGCGCTCGATAGCAAGCCACCCAGCGTCTTCTAATGACTTCAAATGCTTCCTTACTGTTTGCTCGGATAGGCCCGTTTCTTTGCTTATACGGCCAATAGAAGGCCAGCAAAGGTCTCTCTTCGCATTCATATAGGTTCTTAAGTAACTTGCAACGTATTTAGAGTTGCTCGGCAGTTCCGCTATCCAAATGGCTTCCAGCCAATCTATTAACTTGTTCATAATCTCCCCTTAAAAGTGCTTTAATTTGTTTTTTAAGCTCAGGATGCTGCTCTCTGGGCGCGAAAACGCCTCTTATTTCGTAAATACCCTTCGCGTTTTGTTTTTCTCTATAGCTATTTTTCATATATAACTCTCAAAGTCAGTGTAAAGTGTCTCACCATCATTCCGTTTTTCTACCAGAATCTTGTGCTGCTCCTTGTAATGCTTCGCTATCAACCCGGCTTTGTTGTCTTTGACTAATTGCTTCGCCATATTTGAGTCATTCTTACGATCTAGTAACATTTCATAGCGTGAATCACCGAGCATTAGCTTAGCCCAGTAAGTAAAGTCGTGTGGATTGGCTGACATTTTTTGATGACACCCGTAACAGTGAGAGAAGGCATTGTCACCGTGCCACCTAACTGACTTGTTAGCGCGACCCCAATAGTGAGAGCAGTGCAAGCCAGTAGACGACCTATCGTAGACCTTGAAACATACTTCACAGGTGTAATTTGTGCGCTCTCTGACGCATTTACTGAACCAATTATCTGCTGCATCGCGTTTAATCCCCATTCTGCTTTTCCCTGATCTGTTTTAAAGTGACGCAGCCCAATATGACAACCTTGTATAAGTCGTTCTTTTTGTTGTACCAATTGTTTAGCGTTTCTGTTGATTGTCCGGTCAACTGAGAGACTTCTTTAAGGCTTTTTAACCCATATCCCTTGGCTACCTGACTGGCTGTTGTTCTTTGCATAACGATTCCTCCTAAGCTCATTATAGCCATAGTGCGCGTATAATCAAGACAGCAAGTAAGAATAAAAAATATTTTTGCTGCAATCTTGTTTTTTTAAAAAAGTTTTTTTTAGGCATCCCGAAAATTTTGGGAGGTATTCTATTGGAAATTTTGGGAGGTTATTTATTGGATTTTTGGGAGGTTTTTCATTGGATTTTGCCCAAGGTATATATCCCCGCAGGTCAAAAATACGGCGTTTGTCAAAAAATTGACGTCAAAATATTGACGCGCGTCAAAAAATTGTCGGTTTATTGGATATGCCCGGCTAGCCGTAGTTAATCGATTGATTTTCAAAGTATTCATAGCCAGCAATTATAATTTTTATTAAATGCCTATTAATACCGAAAAGTATTTAATTATTTATTGGTTTTAATTGATTATTGGTATAAAATGAATTTATCAACTGATTAAAAAGGGGTTTAAAAATGATTTTTATAGCTGAATTTATTGTTATTTCAACGTGTATTGTTGCTATTACCGCGCCGGCGTTAATTTTATTAGCAATGGCATTAGATACTTTTTTTAATATTTTTTAAGGGGATTGAGATGAATAATTTCATACAAGGGTTTTTATTGTTTTTTATGTTGTTTTTTTATGGGTTTATTATTTATTTTGCGCTGATTGACGGCGTGACCATATCAGAAAACATTATTTTATTAACTATGGCCGGCGTCATTGGTTTAAGTATGTTAAGCGATCAATTAAGTTAAAAAGGGGTTAAAAATGAATATTATCAGAAATGCTAATTTAGTCGTTAAAATTAAAAATCAATACGGTATCGATAGAATCTATCCAATTAATGCTGCAGCACATATATTTTGCAGGTTATCTAACCGAAAAACATTAGACCGCGAGCAGCTAGAATCAATTAAGCAGCTCGGCTATACGGTTTCAGTTGAAAATCAGCAATTATAAAGGGGTGAAATTATGAAATTATTAAGTAGATCAGGCAATACTAAATTAGATAAAACCAATAAAGAGAATAGCGATTATATTGTAGCCGGGTTATCGCTATTACCCAATATTAAAATATGTAGCCATTCAAAGATTGCAGAATGCCTAGATCCGTGTTTAAAAGACGCCGGGCTGGCCAAGGTATATAAATCAGTTAATATCGCCCGGCAAAAAAAGACCGACTTTTATCTAAATAATAAAGACTTATTTTTTAAGCAATTAGAAAATGAGCTAATTAATTTAATAAAATATTGTGATAAACACGATAAAAAGCCAGCTTGCCGGCTTAACGTTTTATCCGACATTTTATACGAAAGAACCGGGATTATTGATAAATTCCCGGAAATTCTATTTTTTGACTACACAAAAGTAGCAGCGCGACTAGGTAATACGCCGGAAAACTACAAGTTGATATTTTCTTATAGTGGCACTGAAAAATACCGGCCTAGTGTAGAAAAGGCATTAAAACACGATAACCCGATAGCCGTAGTATTTAAAAACCGATTGCCTAATGAATTCTTAAACCGTCCCGTTATCAATGGCGATAAAAGTGACTTAATTAATGTGTTAACCGGGGATAATAAAATCATAGGTTTAAAGGCAAAGGGGCCAGCAAAGACAAGCGATAGCGCGTTTATAGTTAACCCGGATTTGATAATAGCAGCATAAAAGGGGAATTATTATGACTAACGATGAAATTAAATCGCTATACGATAGCAATATTAATTTAACTCTGGCTGAATTATCGGCAATCACTGGTAAATCAGTTAAGCAATTAAAGAAAATTTTATTAAATAAATAAGGGGTCCAAAATGAAAAATTACTGTATTTTTGAAGTTTACAACGATCACGGCGGATTATATACGACATTCGCCGCTAATTTTGTTAGCCGGGGAGTTAAGCACTCTCAATCA
>Ga0181390_1000647_pt1 | contig 15899 bp, 31 predicted proteins | sample 13SPOviralmetaG_FD_130085 | JGI IMG/M metagenome (GOLD analysis project Ga0181390, IMG submission 130085) | Marine viral communities from the oligotrophic San Pedro Time Series (SPOT) site, San Pedro Channel, CA, USA - 13 SPOT_SRF_2010-07-21 | ecosystem: Environmental > Aquatic > Marine > Strait...
GTATAGTTTGTGTTATAATCTATTAACACTTCACCAGTCTCACCATCTATGATAGAATAATACGTAGTTGAAGGGAGGTGATTGTTTGAATACCCAACACTCGATGTTGCGTATGTCCGTTGTGGATACCTCAACTTAGGTATTACACGTAAAGATGTTTTTGCTTGAGTGCTATACTCTTCCTGTAGATTAGGTATCGTGATATTAATATCCTCTGTTGAAGATATAGCTGCTAATCCAGTTACGTTGTACACTGTATCATCCCACATTACATCCAATCGTGGTGGATAAATTGTGTGTGTCTCTGTTGAGAAATATTTTAGGGATCCGTATCGAACGCCGTCTTGCTCTGCAAGCACTGGGCGCTGTACCATTATCCCTGCTAATGTATCTACAGGATCATTAAATGAATTGGTAACGATAGTAGTTATATCCATATATATATCTCCAGATGCATTAGTAAATGATTGCGAGCATTCAAATCCAGCGTATACTGTCGCGCCTTCAGTCTGCCAAGCAGTGTTAGGTGTTAGCCCATCTCTATATCTCCAACTACAACCTTCCTGCGTTACAGGTGTATCTAACGCCTTACCAACACCTGTTGACCATGATTGGGATACCGGATTAGCTGTTAATGTATATGTATGAGGTACTTGCTCTTGTGTTGAATTAAATACACGCAATCTATACTCAGCTCGCACAGGGCCTTCAGATCCAGATGGTATTACACCATCTACTACAGATTTTGATAATTCCGTAGTGCTAAAATCTATTAAGAACCGTGTGTTAGTTACACCTGGTTGCAATGATGAGGAGACAGTTTTAGTTATTTCAAGTATCTCATCTATACCAGTGTTCTGAGTCTTATTGCTCTCATATATTGTTGTGTCTCTATGTGCATAAATTGAGTATATCATATATTACCTTAGTATGTTACTACCTTACCTCGTATATCATTATTAGGGTACTTTATCTCAAATACAGATGGATCAAGTGATGGGTATATAACCCCTTTATGTGTCGCAGATTCAAATGAATACATATTGCCAGAATAGCCTGCATCTGTATCATAATAATTTAGTAATTGTACGTCTACTACAGATTGCACGCCTTCGACGTTTGCTAGTAATAGATATATGTCTTTTATTATAATCGGTGTTGTGAATGTCATATTATCAATTGAAAATTCCTTCTTAAGAATATCAATACATTTAAGTAATACAGCGCGCGTATTAAAACTCTTGAGTACAGTTATCTCAAAATCAATACCAAAATTAATTATATATCCATTCTTTATATTTATTGCATCCGTCATCATTCTGTACTGTGATAAATACGTTTTAAGATTTTGTTTAGTTATCGTATTTACTCGTGTTAAACTTTTATTATTATCATACCCCAGTACATATAAATTTATTCCTAACGGGTTATCTACAACTTGACCTGTACCGGATAGTTGCTCATCTGAAGCGACATACGCTTTAGTTACAGCACCAAATCTACTAGGCAGTGATAGTGCTCGTATTATATAATCTTCCTTGGTAACTACTCTATTTTGTGTTCCGAAAAATGCTAATGCATTTTGCTTAATGGATTCAAGTGGTTCAGATCGCGTTGCTCCTGTTGCAGGATCTATATTAGTTATCTCTAGAGAATTCTCAGCAGATGACTTTAAGTCACTATTAAGTACTTTAGATGAATCAAACGTTATAGTCTTACTCTTAATACCTGTAACTGTACCTGCAGCTACATTTGCTTCTAATCCGTACCCTACAATATATGTTATTGTTAATGCTGTATTGGATGGTGATTGACCATACGTGTCTGTATATAAGAAGTTAGCTGGATCAAATGATGTGTCTAATTGCGTGGTACTACCTGGTATAGGTGAGCCTACGTTTGATGGATTAGGTATAATCTCCTCATCAGGTGAGCTCGATATACCAGCACCGAATTGTATTTCAATCTTATCATCAGCAGTTATTCTCGATACAAATCGCCTCGCTGTTTTTACTAGCTTTAATATATATGGCGTTTTACTATTTGCTGATGTTAATGTAGGATCATTAGCATCAGAGTTTACGGTATCGCTAAATATAGTATCTTGCGCTAGATATGGTACCTCGCTCCATTTATTACCATCGCTATCTATAATCGATTCAATTGCTATTATATTGGTATCATCAACAAGCAACTTTAAATACGGTGTAGCATTTCCTACAGTTATAGTCTTCACTCTACGCTCACCACTCTTTGCAGGTACCACTTTCTTTAATAGATACTGCTCAGGTTGACCTGTTGTAGTGTTCACCTGATACACAGATACATCGGTTGGTGATTCAGAACTCGAAAATGCAAAGTTCACTGGTTGTGTTGTTGCAAATTCAATATTATTACTTGACACTATCGCATCACGTTCTAATGTAAATGCGTAATCGTAATCAGGTCTAGAGTTTAATCCAGTTCCTGTACTCGGTATTAATTGATAGACAGATAGCTGCGCGTCTGCAGAAGATGCTATTTTTGGTTTATAACCAAACGTTTGTGCGATATTATATATATTTTTCTTCTCTTGAGCATGTTGGAGCATTGTCTCCTTCATACTATAATCAGTGTAGTAAGATAATACATCTCCTATATATGACGCTAGTTCAATAAACATCATACCTGGTGATGCTTCGTTAAAATCGTTATATATCTTAGGAAAGTAATTTTTAGAGTATTCTACTAAGCTTGTTTTAAACTCAGTGAAATCCTTATTTACATATTTTATATCTTTTTTTATAATTGACATATTACACCTTAACTGTTACATCTAGTATATTATTTATATCTAAATCTTTAACTTTATAATTAATTGACACATGCGCGGTGTTATCATGATATGTGATATCAACGTACTGTATACTCACGAACGGCATCCATTCAGATGTAGCCTTAATAACTGCTTCCTTTGCCTTAGTATCAAACTCACTATCGTTTGCAGGCTCGAATAGTAGATCATACAGTAGTGATCCAAATGTCGGGTGCATTACTCTCTCACCGCGTCTTGTTAGAATTAGATTTCTAAAATTACTATGTATCTGCTCTTCTGTTGTATAATTTAATTTAAATCCACTTAAATCGGAATTAAATGGTAATCCAATACCTATTGCGATATCCGATTCAAAATCTAGTGGATTAATTTTTTTATTCAACATACTATACCTACTTAAATCGTTTTACCAACTCACTATAATCACGTGTTAATGCTTTTTGCATTGATTCAGGTACATTAGCTGGATCAATCGTTCTCCCATTATTATCAGGTGTTGATAGTGGATTAGCTCCGTTCATAGCTGCAAATCCTGCTCGAGCATTTGCTGCGGAAAACGTTCCTATAGTTTTATATTCTTCTGTTATCGATGGCGTGGTAGTAGCAGCTTTCTGCTCTGCTAATACTACTTTTACTTGCTTAGCAACTTCTTCTTTAATAATCTTCTTAATTGCTCTTACAAATTCTTTTGTCTTCATAATATGTACTCCATTTCTTATAATAAATATAGCTTGATGCTACTTACTGCTTCATAATGTCTAACTTATTCTTAATTTGTTGACACTTATTTGCTATGTTAATTGAATTGTTACTGACTAGCTGAAAGTCTGCTATGTTAGAGGGTGGTGTAGTTGGCACTCCGGGTGCAGCGCTGATGTGCGTGGATACAGATGACGCTATACCTTGCTTCTGTACCTGTTGTCCTAACGCGATTACTTGGTCGCATAGAGTAGCGAGTTGTGTTGCGAACTCATTTACGTCAATTGACCACTCAGATGTTGATAGCCCAATATTATCTGCGCTAGCGAGTATTATATTATCTTTCTTTGTATTTATTACTACTCTATCACTCGTTAATAGCACTTGGCTATCAGTAAATTCATTTACATTAACAAACGCACTAGGTAGTCGTGATTCTAGTATGATGGGTAACTGTTGACCGGCTGTTAAGTATATTGATGAGAAGTCATTAGTAAGATCTTCTGCACTGGACAGTCCATTCCTAATCGTTATAATAGGGTTATCGTTTATGTCACCGGTTGACCACTCCGCTGTTGATCCATTTGCTGTGCTACCTAGCCGTATGCTTTGACCATTGCGACCCTGCAGTACAGTATCACCTTCGTATACAGGTAGTGATCGTAATACCTCATTTTCATTAAATGTTTTACCTAAATGCAGGGTTGTAGTATCTGCTTTAACAGTTTTTTTAAATCCATTATGCATGTGGTTTACAAATCCGAGTGATCCGACGGTTGAAATGTAGTACCATAGTCCTGATGTTGTATCCTTTATTATACAAACACGCTCGTTAGGTAGTGGTAATGTAAATGAGTGTTGCGACAGTGGAGTTGCTATTTTATTTGAATACGTGTTATCAGATTTTTTCACTGATATAATGATCGCTCCTAAACTCTCACTATCATCAGATATTACATCTATAACTGTACCTACACTAATTACTGATGCGACATCTTCACTCATAAGGGATACCTTTGATTGTGTATTAATCGATGCTGCATTATACTTGTTTGTATACTTAGACACCGCTCCCCACCTTCTCTGCTTGCTCAATTAAGTCGCGCTTCTCTTGCTCTGTTAGCATCAGGCTATCAGACGGTCCTGTACTGCGCCCCTGTGCTTTCTGAACTATCGCTGCCATTTTAATTAATGCTTCATCGTTCTTAACAGCAATCTCCATATAGTCCTTTATAAGTGGTACAATTATAATTGCATCACCTATATTTTTAATCATAGGCTTTAATTCAGTTATGAGGACTTGGATTTGCATCTCTTTCTTTTTAGAGTTATTATAAATGTCCTCTAATAAGTTCTCAAATGTCTTACCTTTAAATACCTCGATACTATCTTTGCTCATACTTACTCCTTGTATATAAATATTGCAAAAAAGAAAAAGCGCTATAAAAGCGCTTCTTCATTATTGTAATTCAAAAACTACTTCTTCGTAAAGAATGATACCACTATAACTAGTACTACCAATCCTACAAATCCACCCTCACCTAAGCGAGCAACTAGATTTCCAAGATTTGCAACTACATCCATTCCGAATATAGCGCGACCAGTTAGAACAGTCCATAGAATTGTTACAGGTAGAACAGCTGTCATAATAGCTAACAGTCCACCAAAGAATCCTACTACATACTTAATTACTGAATCCATAATTATCTCCTTTTATTTAATTGTTGTGGCATTATTGCCAAGAGGGTAATGCACTACTGCCTCTTATATACCGAGTATAGTCGACTATACTCGTTCTTTAATATATTAACAACCCGGGTTATGTATTGTGTTTTAACATCAACCATCTCCCTGACCATAATATATAAAGCTTTCTTATTATATGTTTCTATATTTTCACAATTACTAAATATCTCTAATAGCGCGTATGCTGTTGGTATGTCACGTTTATATTTAATAATAGTATCAATGTTATCAGTACAATGTGATATAAATAAGTGGAAAAAGTCTTGCGTCTCTGTCCGGTTCTCATCACGTAATACTTCATTCACAACACTACGACGTGAATCTATCTCCAGTACCGGGGCTTTAGATTTCTTATTGTTGTAGTGCTTATAATTGTTCTGAATAAGGTAATTCTTTGCGACAATGCTAAAATAGGAAAAGGCTTTACCTTTATCTTGCGTATATTTCGGTAACTTCTCAAGTATAAATGCAATTACTTCATATTGCACATCTTGTGTCGGCGCGTTGAAATGGTAGAACTTATACCTATGTATTAAGCTCTCTGTCATTTTAAATAGCGGTCGATGTATAAATTCATTGAATACCCTATTACGTAGTGAGTGAGATGGCTCGATGTTATACGCGATTATAGCATCTTCCGTATCCTGGGTGAAATACAGCTTATTTTTACGAGGTCTACCTCGTCTCTTCTTAGTAACTTCTTTTAGAGCTGCCTCTGCTTCTGTCTTACGGCGCTGCTCAATAAGTTTATAGAATTCCTGTACTGGTGAGTTATTATTCATTGATGTCCTCCTTCTCCATATCAACAACTTGCTTAAGTTGATTAAACACAGCACCGACTTCATCATCTGATTGGAACGCTCCAGTACTATCAATCTCTAGCATTTGTATTTGCATGGCTTGTAGTGTCTCGTTAATACGAGATGATTCATTATACTGCTCCACAACACTATCTTCGAGTTCTTCTACCTTACGCATTAAGTTATAGATGATTGCAATGCAAGCTACTATACATAAACTTAACGCAATATATATTAAATTATACATCGCCGAACAGATCCTTAAATAACTCAGTTGCAGATTCAGAAGAGTTTGTTACTGTTTTAGAACTAGTCTTACGTACCTTACGCTGCGCTGTCTTAACAACTACATTATCAGAATTCTTCCATTGCTCGTACTCTATCTGCGAAGCCATATGATCAGCATGATGAAGTATTATAGGTAAGTTATTGCGCATTCTCGATTCAGGTCTAAATGCAATAAAATATGGTTTATTTGCATCATCATACATTCCGTCATGTAACTTTATACCCATCATCTCGTTTTGAGAAAACTTAACATCGAACTCCTGTAATAATAGCAAGGAGCGATCAGGTACAGACATAAACGGTATATCAGGATTTATCTCATATATTTTACCTTGATTTTTTCTATGCCAATCAGATGGATTAGGTCGATACATCTCATGTTCTTGTGTACCGACTTTACCTAAATCATGGTTTAGAGCAGCGAACATTAGTTCCTCACGTGTATACCCGTTACACTCTGATCCAAGAGCTTGCCAGTTATTATACACAGCTTCTGCACAATCCATTACTCGTAGCACGTGATCCACGTAGCCGCCTGCAAAGCAATTATGGTAATGCTCAAAACTTGAAGCAGGCATAAACATCATTCTATCTTGGAATGAGTTATACATCGTCTCAAGGTTATGCTTGCGCACAGGAGATTTAAATTCGCTATGAATACGCTTCATTAGCTCTTCCCAATTCTGGGCAATTTTGTTTTCGTCTATCATATTAATCTAATAATAATTTTAATTGTTCTGGATTACCGCGCTCTGTGTCAGCTCCAAATTCTCTTTTTACACTCTCATTACTGTATCCCATAGCATGCGCTAACCGTATACATGTAATTTTAAACTCTGCAATATCAAGATTTGTATCGAGCTCGAGTACAATACGTGATGGTTCTCGTATAGTATTTAACTCACTAGTATTACATCGCTCAAATATAAGTTTGTTCATAAGGCTCCTATTCGTTTATTACTCTTAATATAAGAAATAATATTGGAACATACAACTTACCTGATGCTTTTTTGTAACTTTTTAATCTCTGACGTTATACGCCTCTGATCTTTCTTAAATTTAGCTTTCGCTAACTGCTTCTTAAGTTTATGTATTTTAGATAGCGTATCATTATAGAGCTGCGCTTTTTGTCCTTTACTCAGCTTCTTAGTAATGACTTTCTCTTTTTTAGGTGTCGGTGGTAGAGTACCTTTTAACTTTGGTTGATCAACTCCTTTATGGTATACGGTACCATCTTGATCAACAAACTCTTTCATAAACTTCCACCCTCTAGGTCGACCGCTCGATACATAACTCTTTGCAGGTGTGAACGGGAAATCTTTATTGAAATTCTCTCTGACACATAACGCACATGTTGTAGCAGTTGTATTACTTGTAACTGATTCCATAACGCCGCAGCATTTGCATTCCATAAACCTAACACCGTTTCGTACCTCGGTATAATATTCAATGTTTTTCTTCATATATTAATATATATAGTAAAGTGTAAAAATACAGACAGGATTTTATTACTTAATTATAACCGTTTTTGGTAAACAATCCTCTGATGTAGGTATTGTTAATGTTAATAGCCCATCTTCCATATGAGCAGAAATGTTAGTTAAGTCAAATTTTGGGCTTATCTTCCATCCCATATCGAAGCTTTTTCTTGTAATTCCCTTGTGAATATACTCACAGGCTTCGACATCTGATGGATTTGATTCAATAGATGGTTTTTTATACTTTACTTTAAGTAAGTTACTTTCTGTAGTAATTTGTATTTCTTCTTTCTTTAACCCGACACATGCAATATCAAAGCATAAGCATTCCTCACCCAGCTTTATATCTACCGGGTAATTTGGCTTCTTATCTGCAAATGATTCAAATATAGTGCCTTTTTCAAAAAAGTTTCTGAATAGTAGATCGGTCGGAAAGACGCGATCGTTTAGTATTGTTGTCATATAATCTCCTTAGATGATTTTTATTTTATTTATTTAAAATAGTAATAAACCTGTCTGTATTTATTCACTAACTTCGTTTGTATTAAAAACATAGCTATGTATCACTACACCGTCATGCTTTTTAATTCTATGCTCCCACTCTATACCATCATCGATTAAACGATCTCTGAATGTATCTAACGTGCGTAGATTCGATGAGCTAATTGCAATATATCCATCTAGTAACTCTAACGTAGGTGGTAGTACTGCACTGTTACTTGTACTCAATCGCTGATCGATGAAATCATTTAGTAGTTCACAATCTTCATCTGATAGACTGTCCAATGTAATGTCAGATGCAAACTGACTATTATATTCTTGCTCTACAGCAGTAAATACATCTGACAGCACGTCAGCTTGTAGCACTTTATGAAAGTCATCGAGCTCGTCTTGAGTATAATTAAACAATTGCTCATCTAATGTACCGTTTAGCAGGCAGAATGGACTTATGTTTGCTGTTATACTCATATATATCTCTCTATAATAAATATCTAACTCTCTGTAAATAGCTTATTTAATCGAGTATGTTGTTTGTATACATCATTTAAATATTGCAGATCTTTTTTATCAATAATCCCAGTCGATGCTATCTTTGCTTTAATATTAAATACAAATCCGTTATCACGATTGTACTCTAACCAGTCATAAGATTGTGTCATCTTTTGCTTTACGATAGCGATATTAGCATCTATAAGTGTAGTAATCTTACTTATCTTCTCGTACACTTTTTCTTTCTCAGCTAAATTCGAACCCGGGTTCATGAATGCATCAATAATGATATTAACTCTGCTCGCTTCCTCCGGATTTCTCTCCGCTAGCTCTCTTAACTGATCCGCTTGATCTACCTTTTTTAGTATACCGTTTGCTAGTTCGGTTAGCGTTTTTTTGTTGTCGTTGCTTTGCATGATGCTCTAGTTTTTTAATATGATCTTTCAAATACCTACTCTTAAGTGAGTAGTGCTCGCGGAAAGATCTAAACTTCCAATTACCTATAAATATACCTATTACAGTACCGATTATAAATATCCCTATTAATGCCATATTACTTTATCCTTTTTAATTTTCTCAAGATTAATTTTAATTAATCATGTGAACAATTATTTAATTGATTGTAAATATAATGTTTTTTTATCAATTAATCAACTATTCACATGATTACTTTACTTAAATTTTCCAGCCGTTATCCGCTCTACCCATTCGTGTACCTATATTGTGAGTTTGCTTTGCATCCTCTAGTACCTCAATAATGCGATTGCATTCTGTAAAAGTAAGGTTCACCTCCTTTCCATCGATGCATAGCGATCCTATAACAGGTTGCTTAGCTTCGCCTATAGGCACTCGATTCCATTTATGATCAAATGAAACGGTATTCCATACCTTACCATATTTACCTGGGTTGAACTTTGGACGATCTGTACTTGCTGGTCTCTCGACATTTTTTGCTTTGTAAGCCATAAAACTAATTTTTGTTGGTTATTTGAATTTAATTGATTACTTTTAATTTATGAAGTACTGCGCATCTCTCATATTGCTCAATATCTTCATAGTACTTGGTCATAACTCTTATCAACTTACCTTGCTCATAAGAGTCATCAGGAAACACTGCAGACGCACCCTTTGTGGTTACTGTCGTGTATAATTCGTCGATTAGTAATGTAAGTAAATTATGCGTAAACTTATCTAATCGCGATAATGATATTTTTTTACCATTCATGTACATACTAGTTAGGTAACTCGTCTAGTATGGTTTGCTCTATCTCTCTCCAGGACCGGGTCATATCGAAACTCTCACCGAGCTCATGATACATCTCTACAACAATACCACAGAACAGGTCGTCGTACATTAGTGCGTCTCCCCCTCTTAGCAATTGTTTAACACCGTCCATACCTTTACTTGTATAAGTATGTAGTATTGTCTCTTTGGTTAAATGTCGTTTATAGAATCCCATTAGTTCTCCTCTTCATCATACGTTTCCATTACATCATCAAGATGCGTCATCAGCGCTCTCTGAAATTTATCCTGTGATATTTTAAATCGTATATTAATAAATAGTCGTATGATTGCATAAACCATTACTCCTGTAAAGAAGTTTATATTGCCCAAATATCTAAATAACATAGATATTGTTACTAATAACATTGGTACCTCGATTACACGTAAGTGTGACATTACTTTAATTAATTTACTTGATTGCATATTATACTGTTTTAGGGGTTGTTGCGTAAGTTGGATAATCTTTATTGTAGTTGTTAGTGAATCCAACCATCTCATGCTCGATAGCTGGTACCATACCCGCTTCATGCATCTCTTGATACAACTCGTGCATTCTCCAGTTTTCAGAATCATCTACTGCAGTCTTAATTTCATTGAAAACATCCAGCACAGTAAACCCAGAACCAAATCCTGAATAGCAAATAGCTTTCTGGAATTGCTCAACTGTAAATGTCTTAAATTTATCATCTTTATGATTTAACCAATCAGCACTTTCCCACTTAGAGTAAAATAGATCATTCCATATAGCAGTAGCAACATCGCTAATATTGATCTTCATAATATTAGCAACATTATCATTATGTTCGTACATTTCTGTAGAGTGAGTTCTTGTGATTTCGATTCCGTATTGGAAAGTTGGAGTTTTTTTAGCTCTTGCCATAATTAGTTATTTAGTAATTGTTAATTGTTATCTCTTATTTACTTCATAAATATACGAACAAATATTCGGGGAGGCAACTGTTTGCACAATTATTTTTATATTTATTTTTAGGAGGGCATAATGAGATTGCTAATTATCATATTAATAAATTGGAGTTGCGCTGCACAATCGCTTGCACCTACACCACCTAGTGTATCTGACCCCTCTGCTGTTCAATATGCTGTATCCCAAGTTCAACAATTTACATTCGCTCAAGATAAACAATTACATATGGGAGGGTGCTTTGTACTCTCTTCTATAACATCTGCAATTGTATATAACAAAACACGTAATAGAAAGCGAGCTATTATAACAGGGTTAGCTGTAGGTATTGGTGCAGGATTATTAAAAGAGATATATGACATCAAATACGGTGATCCCAGTATTGATGATCTAATTGCTGATATAATAGGTAGCACTGCTGGTGTAGCAGTAATACGTATTAACTTTTAAATAGTTCCTAAAGTAAATGCTACAATCATAATAGCTGCATACAAAAACGTAGATACTTCCACCCCTTCTGTTACTATAGGACGTGATTGATAGTATCTAAAGTTATCTTTTTTTATCATGCTTATAAATATATATTAAACACATATACCAGTTTAAGAGAAGTTTACGAAATCTCTAAGCCTAGATTAAATATCATAAACCTATAATACTTTCGTTCAGCTATTAACTCTAACAATGTAAACGTTCCGATACGAATAGTAATCTCATAGCGTTCTTTTTTATTACTTGTTCTAAATCCATTAATCCAATTCATAGTTATCCTTTAAATAATTGCTTCTTACCGCCATGGTATACATAAGCATGACCTTCCGTTTTTAACTGCTCGTTAACACATAACCGCGTACCGTCAGCTGCCTCAATAAAAATCTCTCCAAGTACTCTACCATACTTGCCAACACCATGTGACTTTAGTCTAAAGAACCCAGGTTTATTACTCACCTCTTCTATAAGCTCTTTATTTCTAGCTTTAGCAGCAAGACCCTTTTTCTTCTCATCAAGGTCTCTAGTCCTTGATTCCCAAGTATCAATACCCATGTATCTAATTCTACGCTTGATCCAAATATCAAAACCAACATCAATCATAGCATCTATAGTATCGCCATCTACAACTCGGTCTAATTTCGCTCTGTATATATATTTATCCATTGAGTCTCCTTTTTACTTTCTCCCAGTAACGTTTGGTATTTAATTTTTGTAACCCTCTAGGTCCGCCATTCCAACAACGTGCTTTTTCTTCTGGTGTAATTAAATTATAATGCTTACAATAAATATCAAACATCTCTATAGATAACTGTCTAACCCATCTATCTTTATAACTGTACCGTGTATCAGAACCATTACGGCGTAGTATACGATTTACATCACGTACCATAGTGCGACGTATCTGTAAAGCACCTACAGCATCTTCTGATACCCTATGTGCTGCATCATTACCACTACTTTCAACGAATATAATAGCTTGCACTACATCATCGTGAGAGATATGCTCCACAGTAATGATCGGTAGATCGATCGAACGACCCGGGTCGGGTTGCGGTGCGATTGCGGCCGTGAGCGGGACGAAGAGCGCAGCGATTGCGAGGAAATTTTTCATGGTTATCTCTTCACTCTATGTAATGATGATCCCCATCCGGTGCGACCAGACGCGTCGTATCGCTTCATTTCCTCGGCAGCGGCCTCATCTTTTATAACTTCCACCTCGGAGTAAGTTGTCTTACCGGTGATAACGGCACGTGCGTACCATTTACTTGCAGTAGAGCATTGCACGCAGGTGCGTGTGGTGGGTAAAATCAACAGCCTAGCTGCAGGTATTTCTGTTTGACATTTTGTACAATTCATATTTTGATCTTTTAAGTTAACTTAAAGATAAGAAAAATATTTCGATTATGCAACTATTTACTTGGTTTTTTTGAACTTGGTGGGTGGCGTTGATTGACTTGTATGATATATGGCATACTGCTCCATGCACTTGATCAACTCCTGTTCATCTATAAACACGGTGTCACCATCTTGTGACACGTAATTGCATTCATCTAAGAAGTCCTCCGCCGTGAGTGAATTCACTTGCGGTGATTTGTATCCGTATGTTTTCACTTGTCTATACTCGTCTAATGTTCTTTCCTTGCTCATGCTAATCCTCTTTATATTGCTACAAGTTTATGTTTCGTTCATTACCTAACATCCATCTCATGGTGGCTTCAGGTATACCCGAATCTATATATGTTTCTAGTTTAGCTAGTGCTTGTGTCACATCGATGGCTATCACGGGCACAGTTTTCTCTTTGCCGGAGTCAAGCACCACCACTTCATATATCACATGATCGGCTACTTTAGATAGCCCTACTAGCTCGATGGATAGTATCATGGCTTTGCGATTGCGTGCGACTAACTCGCCCATCAAGATCTCACGATCTTTTTGATATTTTCTTCTTATCATATTATTGTGATGCTTAGTTGTTGTAATAATGCGTTCAATGCCATACGTTGGCGTAATAACTCCAATGGTCCATATAACTCTAAGATGATCTCATCTATTGAAGCATCACCTGGTACATCGGAACTATACATCTGATGCTGTGTTAATGCAAAATCTTGCTAATGTTAATATACCGAACGTGTAGGCCATGGCCATGTTTGCTCCATTGTAATGCATTACTGCTATGAGCGCTGTAAGAAAGGGAACTTCTATAATCCCTACCCATTTGAATAATTTCTTTGTCATACTAATCTTAATTTATGTTTTAAATGTTTAACGTGTTTACACTCTGTATGCCGGCGGAACTCTGCGGCCGGACAAGAACACTGCCAAGTATTGTTTGACATGTTTCTCTCTATGTTATAATAAGGGAGACGCCCTGTCTTCTTGTTGCGTGTTCCCATCTCTCTATACTTGGCTATCATGTGAATATGATTAACGAGATTACGAAATTGATAATCACTGCCATACAAATTGTCATTTTTTTCATTTTTTATATTTTATGTGTTAAAATAAGATCGAGAGGATCACCATCCGTCGATGGCTCGGTGCGTCAGTTAGTTTTGTGGGTCCAGCTGTCATGCACTTAATACCCCTGTAGCACTTCTGTAACTACCTGGTGTACTCTGTCACGCTCTTTACCCTCTCAATCATTATACCTTAATATACGAACTATGTTTCATATATGCAACTATTTTTCTACTTTTTTTGCAAATTTACTGCGTATGTAGCACCACATGGTACTGAACGATACACCACCCGCTAGGAATGTCCATATGGTAGGGTGTGTGTGTTCTCCGCACACCCCCAACAAATGCTTTATAAACTCTAACATACCTGTATATGTGTTGTTATGGCTATAACTATGGCTGCTATTGAAAATGCGATAGCCATGAATCCTAGCATGAATGCCGCCCATATTAGGGTCGTTTTACGAATGTTGTCTTCTTCTCTCATATCTCTTTATTACTTATTATATGCGTTGCATATCTCTTCAAACTATTGTCCTATAGGCGAAAAATCTTGCCCCGACAGACACACCACACACCCCCCACGAAATTAAAAAAAAACGCGTTGATTTATAGTAAAAGACCCCTTCCTACCACACACAGCAGTCCAGGGCCTTCTCACACACATCTTATGACTCTATGTCATCTATATTAAATAAATCTTCTTCTCCTGCCTGCGAGCCAGCGTACTTCTGTACTAGCTGCTTCACGAATGTTCTTTCCGAGTCTATACCTCCGGCGGCATCATACTGAGGATACATCATCACTTCAGCTGCCTCTTCTAGATTGAAGCCATCATACATTAGTCCAGCCATCTCTACGCTCGCTCTTGTGGATACATGAGTGCTTATACGTGGTGACTCTGTACGCATCTCTATACGTGTTGCTGCCACTACTTCTGATATATTGAATATCGCGCTATCATCTAGCTGAGGGTATAGATACGCTAGTAGGGATCTCTCATCATCTGCATTAAGCGTCTCCATCTCTATGATAGTGAATCTATCTAGTAGCGCTCTATCTATCACTCGCGTGGCCGTGTACTCATTACCTATGTTAGCAGTCGCTATGAATGTCACTCCAGGCGCCACATTGATTGTAGGCGCACCATCTGCTTCATCAAGTCTTAGGTATCGCTGACCCTCATCTAGTACGGTCATTAGTATATTGTGAGCTTCAGGATGCGCACGAGACAACTCATCTAATAGTATCACAGCATTCTCCGTCTGGATAGCTTTCACGAATAACGCCTCGCTGAAGTACGTTCCTTCCTCTTTGCTGAAATGCGTGTTACCTATTAGCGTTGCTCGTGGATCCTGAGTAGCTCCTAGATTGAAGTAAAAATCTGGACGATCTAACGCGTTAACGATTGACTTGGCGGCCATGGTCTTACCACAACCTGCAGGGCCAGTCATCATGATGTTCTTTCCGCGCATCGCCGATCGGATCAAGTACTTCCATCTTAGTTGATCCATCTTAAGGATCTCTGGTTTAAGGTCATATGACGTATCAATGAATGACATCAATTCAACTTGAGCCTTAGGTAGCTCAGATGCTGCTGCTGCTTCCACGCGTAACGTGTCACATGCCTTAACATATTCTTTGTTTGATACTCTACTCAGCTCGTTATTGATATGCTCGTATAAGAAGCATTGCCCGTTCTCGAATGCTGAGATAGCCGTGTTCTTCCATATAGTAGGAGATAGCTCTCCGTAGACAGGCTTGTTGAAATTGTACTCGGTTCCGAACTGATCCATCATGCGGTACTTGCCGTCTACTAGTGCGATTGTAATGTAAGTCTTTCTGTTATTCATAGTGTGTGTGTATTAATTAATCTTATTTACTTCATAAATATACGAACTTTATTTCGTATAAGCAACTA
>Ga0181390_1000649_pt1 | contig 15890 bp, 27 predicted proteins | sample 13SPOviralmetaG_FD_130085 | JGI IMG/M metagenome (GOLD analysis project Ga0181390, IMG submission 130085) | Marine viral communities from the oligotrophic San Pedro Time Series (SPOT) site, San Pedro Channel, CA, USA - 13 SPOT_SRF_2010-07-21 | ecosystem: Environmental > Aquatic > Marine > Strait...
TATATGCAAGTAGCAGTGAGATTTATGCTGGTGGTGTCCAACTGGGTATCACAGAAATACCGACACCAGAAATCAATGTAGGTGTAATCAACGAAATAGACAACACAAGATGGAGTTATGCTGGTAGTAAACTTATGGGTGAGATTGCGGTACATGCCGCACATGAAGAATACGGACTAGAGTATGTTATTATTAGATATCACAATGCATACGGCAAAGACCAAAAGAACCATTTTATTCCTGAATATGCTGATAGACTAAGAGAAGGTGATAATGTATTATTTGGACACGATGAAACTCGTGCGTTTATCTATATCGATGATGCCGCAGAACTAACTCTTGCAGTTGGAGAAAAACTCAACAACGATACAATTCATATTGGTAATCCAATAGAGAGTTCGATAGGAGACGTAGCAAAGATTGTGCGTGAGATTATTGGAGTTGATAGAGAACCAACATACAAAAACGCACCTGCTGGAAGTGTTTCCAGAAGATGCGCCGATGTTTCTAAAATGTTGTCTTTAGTTGGTGATTATGAATTCACTTCACTTAAAGACGGGTTAATCAAAACACTAACTTAGTCCTTCTTTGAAATTAGATGCTTAGTTTGGTGTGGCATCAATAACTCTAAGTTTGATATATCACCATTGTTTAGTAATACAGAACCATTAGTGCGTGGTCTATGTGCATGTAAGAATACATCCATATCACCATCATCGTCTAAGTCTCTAAACTTAATTGAGAGAATGTGATTGTTCCATGGGTTAGCCTCAGAAGACGCAACATAGCCCTCAGGTGCTGGAAGCACTTCAATTATACCATGAGATTTGAACTTCTTATTGCCCAAGTTTTCAATTACACTTACCGCAGTACCGCCATAAAGATATCCTGCTCTACTTAACACCAAATCTAAGTCTCCGTCACCATCTATGTCTCCCATTGATGCTTCTGGTACATTAAAGTAAACTTCACCATGTTGTGGTAGATGTGTAGTGTTGTGTTTGCTAAAGTTACCTCTGCCGTCATTCCAGATAATTCCAGTAATCATACAATGTTTACATTCTGATTTTTCTAATCCACCTGTGAACAAATCTAAATCACCATCACCATCCAGGTCACCAAGTTCAATTCCAAAAGCAAAATGACCACCACATCCACGTTTCTTAAGAAAGCCTGTGCCGTCATTCATCCAGCACATCAATCTATGAGATTGTCCATGTGACGTTGGACCAGTAAAAGTAACAACAACGTCCATGTCACCATCGCCATCAATGTCGCCATTAGCACCACCGTGACTGAAACCCATAAAGTTAGAATGACTTAGGTGTGTATCAGATGATTCCAACCAAGTACCATTCGGCTGACTTAGATAATAACTATCAGGCCAACCATCATCACCACCAGTTCCGTGGTCGTTGATGAAGAAATCTAAAATACCATCATTGTTATAATCGGCAACTTGTGCCCCTTTACCTAAAGATAAACCTGGGTCTTCACGGTTATCAATGATAAGGGCAGACCTTTTAAGTGGCCCACTTTCTGAACCCAACCATAACTCAGGCATTTGCTTTGGTCCTGGACATGCTTTTGATTCGCATAGATGTCCTGTTCGTTGATATCTTTTTTTCTCTTCTTCCGTGGTCTCATACTTCATACCACCGATGTATAGAAAGTCTGTGTAACCATCTTTATTAAAGTCATTAGCATGCCATGTATCTTTATGCATGAACCTGTAAAATCCAACAGTTGGTGCAGAATACCATCCTTTATTGGGGTCGTTCTCAGTATCAATACCCGCTCTCGCTGTCACTGTTGTTTTACCAGATTTTGACTTAATAGCATTGCCATTTTCTGGACATTTGTAAACCCAGTATCCACCGGCATCAACTTTCACTGCCTCGACTCCATTTCCACATGAAGGTTGGGCTAGTGTTGCGCCTGTACATCCCCATAGCGACATTGCTACTAGAGTAAATGCTAACATCTTGTTCATATTATATACCTCTCATCATTGTTAATATACATATATTATAGCACTGATTCGGGATTTGTCAAGTTTTTAGAGTAATTAGTACCAGTTTTTTGATTTGTTATACAATGTATCTGCTATCTTACCCGTGCCCTTTGTGTTCCAATGCCCATCATTCTTTATTTTGTAAATGTCATCCCATAGTCTAAAGTCTTTGATATCACCCCAAATAACATTTTTATGAATACTTATAAAGTTATTAATAAGGTACCGCTCTTTTTCAGACAGCAAGTCAAACGTATCGAAAAAGAATACATTAAATCCATAAGTATTTGACATATGTATAATTGACATAATGAACGATTCTAACTTTGCCATTGAATCTTTTTTAGACACCAACTGTTCAAATCGTTTATGTGCATATTTAAAAACATTATTCATTTCTTTTGGTACAGATGAGGGGACATAGAAGAATGGATGTAAACTTCTGCCTGGTCTACAGACTTCGGCTAAGTCATAAACTGTATCATCCCATCCCACACTAGGGTCAGTTGGCCAGTAGTTTTCTCTCATAATATCAGATATGCCAACATAAACTGTGTCTACTTTTTTACCATATGAATTACACCATTGTTGTAAACGTAAAAGAGAAAATGTATTATTCGCTCCTGGCAGGGATAAATTAAAACATGAATACTCATCTGAGTTTACATGATTACTAAATTGACTTGCTAAATCATCTTCTCTTTTTAATCCATGACCAAAGATAAAACTATCACCTAGAAATAGTATATGTTTGTTTTTGCTAATAGTTTCTTCATTTATTATACTTCTGGAATGATAATCGTTCTCCCACTTCTCTTCACCAACAACTTCGCCTTCATCATTTTTAACTTCAGATGCAAAGAAGCCATTGTGTTGCCACCAACAATCAGGTCTAGCAAATGAACTCCACTTTTGTAAATCGTGGTGAAACTTACAATAGATATCAGAACTCTTTATTATACTTGATAGGTTATCGGTGTTAACATTCTTTTCGCTATCCCACCAATCAACTTCCTTGCTTGATGGATACTCAAACATTTGATTAGTATCTTCGTACCTGCTCTCTTGTATAGTATTTAAAAATATACTATAGTCAGCATCAAATATTTTTCTTGTTTCATTAGTAGGACAAACAAAGTCAACAACAACAGTAAAGCCTTGAGAAACTAACTCATCAGCCATATCTCTCATTCTTTTTGCTTGCCTTAATCTACCTTCTGGTGAAAAGTCCCAGTCATTTAATCTTTTTCTTTCTTCATCTGCATTTATTCTTTCTGCATCTAAGATAGTTCCTAACTTGTCTGCTAGTGTAGTTTTGCCACTGCCCGGCAGTCCAAAGATTAATATCTTCATCTTGTGTTTCCATAATGATTGACTTCTATGTTATCATTGCCTATAAACTTACGCCACGGGTCAACTACTACTGAACCATCTGGTATATCACAATACAACTTATCATTATCATCACCCTCTTCTTGCATATACTTGTAAGTTGTACTTGCACTGTGAGCCAATAAAAACACACACGCACTCTCAGGTTGATTATCATCACCTGTTAATGGGTCTACATATGTTACTTTGTTTCCACGTTCTTCTAAGTAATGACCAATCAACATACTATAACTGCCGTCTAGGTATGGAACTCCTGGCTTATATGCTTTGCCATGAATCACAATAGGCAAGTTTCTTTCACTAGAATAATACTCTAATCGTTTTGCTAAGTTGTCTGCTTGTATCTCTCGTGCATTCATAATTGCATCAAACAAGTCGTAACCTAAATCTAACTCATCTGCCATATAACGCAATGCAATGTTATCACGTGGATGACAACCGCCACCATCTCCCATACCAGCAGTCATGTATTGTGGTCCCATGATACGCATTGTAGATTTAGCAAGAGCATTAGTTACGACATCAACGTTTATGTTGCCTTGCTTCTCGGCTACGTCTTGTATCATATTCACTAGACCAATCTTGGCACTAATGAATGTATTGTAGAACACTTTAATACACTCACATTCATCCCATGTACCAATCTCGTATCTTGGTTCGTTTTCCATTATAGACTTGTAGAAGTCTACTAGTTCTTTTGCATCACCTGTTTCACTTCCGTCTTCGGTACCAATCATAACCATTTCTGGATTAATCATGTCCCATGCCACTGAACCCATTGCGATTAAGTATGGATTGTATACAAATCTTGTATTAGTCACATGCTTTACAAATTCTCTTCTGACAGTACCAGGAAGAACAGTAGAGATAAGAACAAGCAACTGTTTCTTATTCATATGTTTGTTTGCTCTTTGTATAACATCAATGACAGTATCATAACCAAAATCTTTTGGTTTCAAATGGGCAGTTGGTGCATTGCCATCATATGATTTGTCGTGTGGAGTAGGAACTGCAATGAATACTATATCTCTATCTTTAACAGCCTCTGATATCGTAGTAAACATAGTAACATATCTGGTATCTTTAATTTCTATATCATATCCGGTCACGTCATGTCCTTTTTGTGAAACCACTTCTGCACATGGCATTCCTAATTTTCCAACACCTATAAAACCAATCTTCATTTCTATTCCTTGTTAATTAATTATATACGTATTTATCTAAGATAAATATACATATAATTAGGTTATGGATAAAACAGAATGAGCAAAATGAAATCTGAAGAATTAACAAATATATCAAAGAAAAGTATGTATCATAAGTTTGATATTAAGACTGATAGAGAAGAGACTGTTATTCCTGCTTCTAAGCATTTAATGTATCTTCCTATCATTGAACCAACCGAGACTGATGTTGGCTTTTCATACATCACGTATCTAAGACTTAGCGTTATAGACCATGGTGACTACTTAACTCAGACTACCTTAGAAAATCCAGAACATCCGTTATTAAATAAAACTGATTGGATGGAACAGGGAAAGAAAAAATACAGAGACACATTGATACCAAAATTTGTACACAAAGACTTAGCGTCAGGTAGATGTGTTAAACTAATACTAGATTACTCACTTGAAGGTTTTCATAAAGTAGACTGGGATTATATCAGTGAATTATTTGGTGTAGAACAATCTAAGATAGTATGGCTTACTAGTGTAACGAATCCAGAATGGATGGACGCACAAAGTGATGTTACAGTTCTTTATCATAACTTCTGGGAACAATTTGTAAATTCACTGACAAACAGGAATGTCCAAACAACAATAGAGTACCAAGAAGGTCTCAGACAGCAATTCAAAGATATAGATGAATTAAAAATTAGAAATCATCATGGATTAAATTACAACCGTAGACCACATCCTCATAGAGTTTATATTCTTACTAAATTGATATCATTAAATATTTTAGATAAAATATCATATAGTTGGGGTGGCATTCACATGACACTTCCAGAAGATTGGTATGAAACTACTGATGTGACACTAAAAGACCAAGCGATGCAAGAAAGAACACAAAAGTTTATGGATAACAAACAAGAAGAACTTTGGAACGCCGTAGAGTCTAACAGAATTATTGGTGGTGAAAGGGACTGGGAAAGTCTGGGTACTCTTGTAAATATGGAACAGAAGAGTTTTCCTGATGAAGATTTGAAAATTAACAAAGCAGATAGTCTAAACTTTGACCATGTTAGAGATGTATACTTTCAGATAGTGTCTGAAACTTTCGCACTACACAATGACCCAGATTGTTTCTTATCAGAGAAAGCATATAAACCATTAGCATGTGGTATGCCATTTGTTATATGGGGACCTAGAAATTCTGTGTTAACATTAGCCAAACAAGGATATCACACATTCGAAGACTGGATTAACCACGATTATGATGGCATTGAAGACTCTGCGTCCAGAATGGGACGTTTAATAGAAGAGATAGAAAGATTGTGTGCTATCCCACCAGAAGAGTGGAGCATTATGTTAAAAGAAATGTTACCAAAGTTGATAGATAATGCTATGATGATTAGAAATCTTAGTAACGAATCGTTAAGAAGAATACCCCCATCTGATTATGTAAAAGAAGACTTTAATGTGTTTGAATTTAAAGTCGATGGTCTTGATAAGTTTTACAACGACTTCATTACATTAGATATGGATAGAATACTTTAAAACTCTATCTCGTTTAGACCAAACTCTCTATCTAAATATTTGTATTCTACTTTGACTGGGTCCCAAACTTGAATGTGTTCTATAACTGCATTCGGGTCAAACGGTCCACAAGTGTAGACATCCAATTGTATCAAGGCTGGGTCAACATCATTCCACACATGACATGCGAAGTGTGATGTTTCAATGATGACAACACATGTTGGCCCATTGTTGCCTGGCATATAATCTATGTTTGCTGATATAGGACCTGCTAGAATTTTCATTCCGATTTTATCTACGAGTTCAACCATCCATTCTTTTAGTTCGTCCTCTAATGGTGGCTTGTTTGCTTCTATTCTTAATATAATGTGCTTATGCACTAGGTCGGCGCTCATCTAACTCCTCCTTTGGTAGATGCTTCTTAACTCATTAAGTATAGACCAAGTTCCATAGTTAGCCAAACTGATGTTATAAAATATAACACGTTTAGCCATTTACGGTTTAGTCTTTCTATTTCTGACATATTATTCCTGTTGTTAGCCTGCTAATGGATTACTTGCTTTCAATCTATTTGATTCAATCTTCTCGTCTTGTAGTTCGTTTTCTTTCTCAACGATACGTACCTTCTTGTCCATTTCAGTTAAAGTATCTTTCATTGCACCCAAGTCTGCGCCAATACCATCTAGTTTTTCTGAGATTGCTACTTCGACTTCTTCGATTGCCAACTCTAATTCAACTAAGTCTAGTTCATTACCTGCTTCTACTTGTTCTTTTAATGCAGTAATTCTATCTAGTATATCAACTTCTAAAGATGATACTTTGTCGTTTATTACTGAGATTTTGCTTTCTAGTGGAGCAACGTTCACAGATGGTGCGTTTTCAATTGCACCAAGGCGAGTATTAAACTCTCCCCAAGCATAAAATCCACCACCGATTACACCGATGACGCCCACAAGAGATGCGTAAGATGTTAATTTATTCATTAAGTTCATTTTCTAATTCCTCCAGTTCTGCCTCTAATCGGCTTATGTTTTCGTTAGTGTTATTTATCTCTTCCTCATACACTGCCATAGGGTCATTATCAGCATACTCTCCTAGTGTTCTATCTTGGTAAACTGACCTACCATATACTTCTAAGATTGTACTTTCAGCATACCAGTCATTGTTGTCTGGTAATTGATATGGCTCATATAGTATCTGTGATGTATACTCGCTCATATCTGGTTGAGAATCAATCATTGCTTGTGCTAAAACAAACGAGGTCGCTTTAAGTTTTAAATCAATACGAGTAAGATTTGCTTCAATACGAGCAATAACTCTTTCGATACTTGCTTGTATTTCTTCTACCTGTGCTTCTATCTCTGCATCAGTTACCTCAACTTCACCATCTGCCTCTACATCAGTTTCAGCATCAGTTTCAGTTTCTTCTTGTTCTTCTACTTCAGTTCCTTCAGTATCTTCAGTGGCTTCATCATCAGTTGACCCGTTTGATGATTCAGAACTTTCCTCAGTTGCTTCGTCACTATCCACTGACTCTTCCACATCACCACTGGACTCTTCTTCTGTCGCCTCTTCATTGTTTTCTTCCTCTACTGTTTGTTCTGTTTCCTCTTCAACAGGAGCCTCTTCTTCAACTGGTGCTTCTTCTTCAACAGGAGCCTCTTCTTCAACTGGTGTTTCAGTTGGTGTTTCAGTTGGTGTTTCTTCAAGTTCTTCAAGTGTTTCTTCTGAACCTGCTGTGTTTTGTACTTCCTCTTCCATTGGTGCCTCTTCGATTGGCATCTCTTCTTCCATTGGTGCTTCTTCTATCATAGGAGTCTCTTCAATAGGAGCCTCTTCTACTATAGGTGTTTCTTCGATAACAGTGGGAGTTTCCATTGTTACTTCTGGTGTGCCCATCTCTTCTGCCATAACATCCTGAACCTCTTCAAAGAATTGTTCTTCAGTTATATTCTCTTCTGCTAATGCATCAGAGAACTCTTGTTCCATTCCTGCTTCTTCTATAATACTAGTGAATGCTTCTTCGAATGATTGTTCAGGCTCGAATGAAAGTTCCATATCCATTGCTTCGTCCATTGACACATCGATAATTTCAAGTTCTACTACATCTAAGTTGATTGCTTCGATAACTGTTATTTCTTCTATCTCTTCAATTGCTATCTCTTCGATTGCTGTGTCAACATCTTCTGTGATTTCATCTAGTCCGGGTTGGTCAGCACAAGTTGATGGCGTCTTTTGCCAACAATACTCAATCTCCTCTACAACTGCTACAGTTGTTGCTACTGTTGATGCTGTAGATGAAGTAGATGATGCCGCTACTGTTTGTGTTGTCTGTGTAACTTCATTATGAAGAATGTTTAATTCTACATCATCAATGTCTGGTCCTGCATGTCCTGTATAAGTTGGCAATGAAGTAGTTTCAGTTTCAATTTCTACTTCAATAGAAAAGTCATCCGCTGTATTTGTTCCTTGAATGTAAGTATCATCGTAGTCTGTCCAAGCACCACAGTTTGAACCCGAACAACCAGTATCTGTTATCGTTCTCGTTTGAGTAGTAGTGTTACCATCGTTGTCTGTGATTATTTGTTTAAGAACGACAACGTTTGTGTAATGATTCCAGAACCATATCTTTGCTTTCAGTGTTGACTTAAATCCATTTTTTATTTCTGCGTCTGACATGCCCGTTGCAGTTTTAACTGATGAGACTGTTTGACCTATAGTTGTGTCATTCTCTGCCGCAACAGCACCACCAACTGTTGGCGAATCTGATCCGCCATAGTTTGGTTGTGCCGGATGAGAATGTGGATTTTCTTCATGGAAAGTCCAGCCAGAACCATCAAATGTTGTGCCTGAACCAAATGTAGAGTTAGTTAGAATGTTACCAGAGTCTGTGAAATTTTCTGATACAACTGTTGTAGTTGTAGTACTAGCAGGAGTAGTCACTGTTGTGACCACTGTAGTCGTACAGTTAGTAGTCGTTGTCGTGGTTGTTGTAGTGTCGCCTTCTACCGGACTATTTTCACTTACAACAGGAACAACAGTATCAACACAAGTTACAGTTGTAGTCTGAGTAGTCTCAGCATAAACATAATGATTGCCTACTAATGCGAAGACTAAAACTGCAATAAACAGTTTACGCATGGTTTATCTTCCAGGTGTAACAGGTATTGTAAGTTTAACTCTACCGTCTTCTGTCTCTTCTACTAAAACTTCATCAGTTGCTTCTACAGGTGGTAACTCTTCTACAAGTATCTCTCCATTTGCTAACGCCTCTAATCTATCGAGTTCAGCATTAGCCCACGCTTCTGCCTCTTCCATCTCACGTTGTGCTTCTGCTTCTTCTCTTAGTAGTCTTGCTTCTTCTTCCTCTAAGGCTACAATCGCTTCAAGTCTTTTAATCTCGGCTTCTTGTGCCGCTATCAACTCTTCTTGTGCCTTTTTAAGTTCCGCTATATCTTTTTGTAGTTGAGTGTTCTCTTTGCCTACTTCTTTGATATTTGTCTTAAGTGATTCGTTTTCTGCAAGTGTGCCTTCGTCTTTAGCAATGCGTTCATCAATCTTCAATCTATCATCCATCTTTTCAACATATCTGTCGTAATCTGGTCTTTCGATATCATACTTCTTCCATTGTTTCACTGCCGCTCCGCCAATCTTACCTTCAAACGGGCAAGGAGTTCCGGCTTGTTCCATTGCTTCGAATACTCTTGGGTCCTGACAAAGAATTGCTACCGCGGCCACTTTCATACCATAATCGTTTAATAGTTTGGAAAGTTTCATACGCTCACAGTTCATATCTCGTGCTGTAGTACCGCCAGTGATACCAACTCCTGGCAATTGTATGCCACCTGATTTACCAACAGCACAAATATCTTGTGAGTATGCACTCATACCTGGTGCTGATGCTGTAGGAACTGGGACTTTACTGTTGTTATTATTGTTTGTCGTGTTCGTTGTTGTACTTGTAGTATCGTTTGTTGAACCCGATTGATATGTTGTAGTGTTCTCTGCTGAATAACCACCAGTAATTGTCGTGTTAGAACCCGATGTATTTGTTTGGTCATTCGTTGTTGCACCACTACTTGTAGTGTCTGCTAGGGTCATAGTTGAAAACCCAGCAATCATAACAATCAGAATTGTCTGAAAGAACCTCATGTGAAAACTCCTCTAAAATAGAATATTATTGCATATTTATATACGAATGTATTTATAAATACGATGTTTATTATAAACTACGAACTAATACCCTATCGCCAATGTTCACTGTTCCTTCACTTAAAACTTTTGCACACCATCTATCACTACAAATACTCCAAGCATAATCAAAGAATGATTCTTTTATTCCCGGACAAGGTGGTGCTTTAAATGTAAGTTGAAGTTCAACATCGCCTATCTGTAGAATATTACTCTCTTTCAGTGATGACCAATTTAATCCTCGTATTGTTATATTCTCTCCTACTGAACCTGGAGTGATGGGATGCTTATGTTGTTGAAGTGTTTCTATGCGTTCCATTGAATATAAAAGAACTGCTCTTTCTGTACCACCGTGATTTGAATGCTTTTGTTTGTCGCCTTCAACACCATCTACTCGTATCATAGCAGAGGAAATAGAATGTTTAGGAACTCCTCCGTATAAGTTTACATTAATGCGTTCTATTATAGCCATACTTTTATTTATTCTGGCCCACTTCCAACCATGAGAGGCACCGTCGAAGACGGGTTCCGCCTCCTTCCAACCATTTTTTTGCATTATTTTCTTGCAAAACCTTTTAAACTATGCTATGCTATACTATGATTAAAAATAAAAAAGAATTACAAGAACTACCGGCCAATATTAAAATAGGCTACTCTACATACTCTTTCGATTTTTGGCCAGATACATTCGCCACCACAGAAGAGGCCCAAGGGGAATTTTTCCCTACGCTAAATAAGATTGGACTTAAGGAATCATCTCATCACAGTATAGCAGGAGTTAATACACTTCTACACGAGATACTTCACGGAATCGTCTATCAATGGTCCATAGAAATGGGCGACAAAGAAGAACAGACAGTAAACACATTAGCAAACGGCTTAACTACAGTTCTCGTAGATAATCCTTGGTTAATATCGTATATTAAAAAATATGTATAGAAGTATAGTAATCATACTATTACTGCTTATACTACTCAATACATGCGGAGGAGCATAACAAACAATGACACTGGAAGTCACAGTAAGAAACAATAATGTCAAAACGGCATTAAGAATACTAAAGAAGAAACTAGAACAAGATGGTATGATGATGGAACTAAGAGAACGTCAACACTATAAGAAGCCTAGTCAGAAGAAAAGAGAAGCCAAGAAGGCAAGCATTCGAAGAGCCAGAAAGCGTGAAGCAGAAAGACGCAGGGATGAAGACTATTAACTGTGTAAGAACTGTGTCAATACTGTGCGGTTTTCTATTCTTATCTAGTTGTGGACCGTTATCACATACACTCTTTACATTAGGTGGTCATAATTTTACTCTTGGTGGTATGGTCATAAGTAATACAGTAAAGAAAGTTATAGAGAACGACAGTAAGGATGAATGTGTAGAGGGATGGGATACGCCTTCTATTACTATACCTTGTGAGAATAACAAATGACTATGCAATACCAAGAAACTGAAGAAGAACGTGTAGAAGAACATAACAAGTACTTAGATAACCTTGACAAGTACTGTAATAACTGTGGTCGTATACACACTGGAAGACTTGTAGAAGAACACCTTGATGGTGACAATAAGCCTATAGAGATAGTTATATGTAATGGTCCTGTATTCATAGATAAAGAGTATGAACGAGCAAGAGCCCAACGCATAGTAGATAACATACCACCAGACTTTGAAGAAGATAACAATGAGGATACCTAAGATAATGAGTATAACACACACTACATCTAAGAAGAAAGATAAGGATAGAGCCTTGAGTAAGAAAGCCTATAAAGAGTTCTTAAAGAAGGGTGGGAAGATAACTGAAATACCAGAGGGAGAAACTACAGAAGCCTCTCATATGAAGTATAGGTATAGGAAGACTAAGAAAGATATTAAAAAACCTCCAGTGGAGTAGAAAAAAATACTCCGGTGGTAATTCCGAATATCAGGTACACACAAGGTTAAAGAAAAATCTGGTGTATACCATAAAAGAAGGTGCCGACAATTAAATTTCACATCGCGGTTTCTCGGTTTTTCTCTGGTGGACACATGCATACGACCGGCGACGGTTTCTAAATATTTTTTATTATACTACTGCCGGTCCGATTGTTGTAAGAGTTTCTTTGAAGAACTCTAGGTAAATAATATACCCTACGATAGTTAACCATATAAGACGCACTGTGTCTCTGGTTTGCTTATGCACCAAATTCTGGTTAGGTGGTCCTTTTCTTTTCAACATACCTTTACTCCTATTAGATTGTACCTGTCCATCTTACTGTGTAGTTATCATCAAAGATATTACCACGAGGTTTATTACGGGCAGGGGTTGACCAAGAGGCAGCCATAAGGATGTCCCCTTTCTTAAACTTACTGTCATTGTCTGTGTTCACAACGAATGAATGTGCTGAACCACCACTAAGTATCTTAATGTACTTGTTACCAAACTTGGCTTCTAGTTCATCAGAGAACTCTTTGATACGAGGTGCAGGGTCAGTATACCATTCTTTGTTTACTGCCTTGCTTGAACGTTCTGCCCATCCTTCAAAATCTTTAATGATTTTAGATAGGTAGCGGTCTAGGAATAAGTCATTCTCTTTCATTAGTATAGTCTCCTTCATCATTAAATATACTTATATTATAACACATTCCACTGGACTGTCAAGTATTTAATCATATATATGACCACATCTATATGACTTAATATTTCATCTTAGTTCTCGCCAAGATAGTAGGCAAGTTCTTGTCCTCTATTCTGGTGGATAGTTCATTCAATGTAATACGGTCATCATCATCTAATTCCTTATAGAAGATGTCAGGCATATCTTTGAACTCTACGAAAGAACCCTTATCTATCTTATTGGTTAGATGGTTAATGGATTCAAACCCATTGTTATCAGCACTGATAATCAGGCCATTCTTTAATGTAATCACACTTTCTCCCTATTGTTTATAATAAAGTTCTTAAAGTTTCTGGACAGTAAACCATATTGATACCCAAGAAACGCATCCACTTCATTCTGGAGTGTATCGTATTCATTGAGGGCGATGATGTCCTGTTGTATGTCAAAGGGCAAATCATTCGCTGTCTCACACTCTGGATATTCTTTGAGGAGTTTAATCTGTCCCTCAGATAGGTTCAGTTCAGAAGGCATCGGTTCCTCTTTGGGTCCCTGCTTTCTCATCCAGTTATCAAAGTCTTCTGCGTTAGTCATAATTAAAACCCGAAGCCGACATCTCTACGAATACGAAGAACAGGTAAAGGGTCAGCATCAGCCGAGTTGTCTTCACCATAGATTTCATCACCTGGAGCGACAATATCTTTTACTATCATATCGTATGGTTTAATGATTTCCATCGCTATATCGTAAGCCTCCTCGATGTCAAAGGCCTTTACATACATATTATGCACTGCTGAACTATCTGCGATGGCATTTCTTATACCCACTTGAAAGGTGCCCATAAAAGACCTCAGAAATGGTGTAACGATTGAATTAGGTTTACTAAAGGTTGTTGTTAAGTCTAACATAGTTCTCCTTGTATTATGAATAATTAACTTCTGCGAAACCGAAATTGGCTACTACTTTCTGATAACCAGTCTCGTCTTCTACAATATCGCCCACAGAACAACTGTACATAGGTCCTAGGCGCTCTATATTCTCTTCTGGACCCATATTACCGATGTGGAACACACTTTCTAGCGTATCAGCAGTAATATTGCTCACGTGAGTGTAATATCCGCGTCTGAAGGCATCTGCCGCAATCATACCTGTATCGTTCTTTCTCAGGTTCATATCTAATTTTAATGATTGTTTGTGTACAGCATCGTGACCTTCCTCATTGATTAGGTCAATTTCAGCATCCGTTAGATGAATTTGGTATAGTTTAAATTTTGCCATCTCTTACTCCTCTCAATTAATATACATTAATTATAGCATAGAACCGATAATTGTCAAGTTTTTGACATTTTTTTGTTACAAATTCAAACATATAGATGATATCATCTATATGACTCTACCAGTACTTCATCAAAAGTCCTCCCAATCGTCTGGTTCTTCCCAAACATTGTTGACATCCTTCTCTTTGACCTCTTCCAGAGGCGCCATTTTAAGTAATTGTCGCCTCTCTAGGTCCCTTTCGAGTTGTTCTACGAGACGCCACATACCCTTTTCTTTTGCTTCCGCAATGGATAATATCAAACTCATAGATTAAGATACCTTTGTTAACATTGAAGCAGGGACATTCCATCGCCCACTAGCACCAGTATCTACAACAACATTCTTAATGTTGACCTTCATAACGACACCTTCCGTAAGACCACGGCGGCCATTAAACGATACCTTATCACCTTTCATTAGTGTGCGAATTGTTTGCTTACCAATGAATGTGCGTTGCATATTTAAGCGTTCTGACACCATTTTTACATCTTCTAAAGACATCTTTGATACCAAAGCGTTGATTGTTTCCATTTCAGTTGATTTTAACATTATTTGCTCCTATTAATTAATCTAAACGAGAACCCGTAGTTAAACGAATTCCACTACCAAGTTTATTCATCATTGATACATAAGCATCAGCACCAGCCTCTTTCACATCAATATTCTGTGTAGAGTAACCTGATGGATTCCATATCTGATATGTCTTACCAGTCCAGTCTTTCTCAAAGCCAATACTCTCTAATATCGCCCTCTCTTCTTTACCTAGGCGAGTATTACCCTTATTGACTGGATGAGCAGTTACCCAAGCAAATCCGCACATACCAAATCTATCACCCCACTTCTCGTCTTCTGCCTTCGCCGCTTTCTGGGCCGCAAAAACACTCTCTTCGTGGATTTTCTGAAACATTGTAGCCATAATTAAAACCTCTCTTTATTGAATATACTATTATTATAACACAGAATCGATATCTGTCAAGTTTTGAAGCGTTGTGTACCATATACTATCTTATTAATGGCATCACGCATTTCAATCAATTCATCTAATGTCTTACCATATCTCTCATAGTCCATATCTTCTGGACCAATAGGCAACCATTCACCAGTCTTCTGAGACTTTACATACTTAATCATTATGCTCTTACCTTCACTAATTCCATACGAGGATGAGTAGACCATAATACAGATATAAAGAACAATACACCAAAGACTATTTCAAACATCTCACTATTATACTCAGTAATCATAGTAACCTCCCTATTTCAATTCCAATCCATAGTATCATAACACCCATAATAGAGTATCCAGTCTTCATAATACTCTCATAAGAACTTCTAATAGACTTCATATTCTCATCCAATTCTTTTTCCCAGTTCATAGTGCAATACCTTTTTAATTAATATACTTACAGTATATCATATAACCGTGGTTTGTCAAGTTTTTCACTATTATTACATTGGGCGATGCGAAGCGAGGCTTAGAACACTTATAGCCAATGTTTACTATAGTTCCCCTATACTCACCAGTACAACACTATTCCCACAGTGGGCGAGTGTATACGAGGCATAAGACTGTACAGCCACTGTTTTCTATAGTCCATTGTACGAAAACCATAGTAAAAGCACCACTTCGCTATGGAATGCTATTGGATGCCTGTTTTCACTATGCACCATAGTGTAAAA
>Ga0181390_1000650_pt1 | contig 15870 bp, 9 predicted proteins | sample 13SPOviralmetaG_FD_130085 | JGI IMG/M metagenome (GOLD analysis project Ga0181390, IMG submission 130085) | Marine viral communities from the oligotrophic San Pedro Time Series (SPOT) site, San Pedro Channel, CA, USA - 13 SPOT_SRF_2010-07-21 | ecosystem: Environmental > Aquatic > Marine > Strait...
AATAGCACCTTCACTTAATGTTTCTAATACGAAAGCTGTTTGGTCTACTATGTCACCATCAACTAAAGTAAACGTTAAATCAGTTCCACCTCCTAAAACACCATTAGCTACTGTAATAACATCACCTACAGCATATCCTGCATGTGAACCCGTTGCTACTAATGCAGTAGTTTCTACAAAGAAATCACCTGCTACTAATGTGAAAATAGGATCAACTCCTCCACCTACTGAAGCACCTATAGAGGCTGATGGGAATGTTATTGTTTCTCCTGTTACAAATCCAGAACCTGTAGTAGTTACAGTAATACTAGAAACATTATCAACAGCATCTAATACTACTGTTGCAACTGCTCCAGTACCACTTAAACTGCCTGTTAAAGCAACACTTGGATGAGAAGCAATAGAACCATTTGTTGGTTGTGTTGTAATACTAGCTAATAAAGCATCTGCTGTAGATAATAATTTTCCACTACCACTTGATTTTGTAGCTGTTACTTTTAATCCTGAACCTGTTCCTCCACTTGTAGCTATATTAGCGTAAACAGCAGCATCACCTCCAGTACCACCTGAAGTATAAGAACTAAATAAGTTAGTTGCGTCTGCAATATCTCCACTTTCTACATCATTTTGAATAGCTGTACTAGTTGCTGAAGTATACGAACCACTAACTATTCTAGTTACTAATAATGAATCTCCTCCTTGTTGGAAATAATTGTATGCTGATATAGAAGTAAAATAAGTGTATTCTGCACTACCACTTTCTACTTTAGCACCAAATCTATTTTGATAATCTGAATAAGAAGAAACTATTGTTGGTATTCCTACTGGTCCTTTAACTGTAGGTCCTAATATAGCTGCTCCTGCTTGTACTGGTTGTCCAGAGATAAATGATGAATCTGTTTCTCTTGCTAATACACCAGGGGATAATAATACTTCTGCCATTTTATAATATGTTTATTTTGTTTATAAATATTACAGAAGGGGTTAAAAACGCAATTATTTTGTAATTAATTCTGAGTTTTCTTTAGTTTCTGTAAATTTTCCTGTAGATAAATCTAAATTAATATTACCATATTTTTTCTCAACTTTTTTTAATTCATCCTGGAATTTTTGTTCTGTTAATTCTATGTTATTTGTAATATTTAATTTTTCTTTAGTAAGTTTTTGAATTTGAAATTCTAATATTCCTAATTGATTAATATTTTGTGAGTTTTCAATTTGGATTTCATTAATATTTTTAAATTCTTCTTTTGTTATTTCTTTTAAATCTGACATAACTATTTTTTATTATTTACTTCTTTATTTTCTTTTTCTGATTTTTCTTTTTCTAATATTTCTTTAGCTAATGTTGCTTTTTTATCAGCTTCTTCATCTATTTTATTAACTTCTCCATTAACTTTTGATATAAGTGTAGCCATATATATAGCATCACTTCCTTTTATATCTAAAGCACTTAAAGATTGGATTATAACGGTTAATTCTTCTCTATTAAACATATTATTTTAAATTTGTGTATTGATTTTGTAATTTTAATACTAAATTATACATGGTTTCTAAATTATCTCCTTTAAAGGTAGTTCCTTTAATTAAATTTAATATAATAGTAATTTCTTTTTTATCCAAACTATTTTGTGAAAGAAGTTGAGGATTTTCAGCTTTTAAAACTTCTGATTGTTTTCTTAATTTATTTATTAATGACATAACTTAATTTTTTAAAAAAGGGCTGACTAATTAAAGACAGCCCTTGTAATTGTTTATTATTTATTATTTTTTATTTATCAAGGATTAGGTATATACATAAATAAAGAATCTGCTTCATCTGCATTAGAATCTCTACAAGTATTACCTACCATTTCTTCTTCTGGTTTGAAAGTTTTAGTATTAGGATCTCCAGCTACAGATGATATGTGTAATCTTACATTTCCTTTAATATTAGATAAATTAGCAGTAGAACCATTACCAACACCCATTCTCCATCCTCTACCTTCTAAATTATTAGAAGTTACTGATGCTGTAAATCCCATCTGTATAGATGAATTTACACCATTCATACCTTGGTAACCAAAATTTTGTGTTACTGCTGGTGCTGAACCTGAATTTACTAATATAAATTTATCAGCTGTTTCTAAATCAGTTTCATGAGCAAATGATGGTGTTCCTTGTACTTGGAAGGTGTTACCAACAACTTCTACTACTTCATTAACTTGACCTAAAGTTAAGGTAGTACCATCATCATTTAATCCAATTCTACCAATAAAGGCTTCATCACCATCTATAGCTACAGCACCTCCATTTGAAAGACTTATACTACCAGTTCTAATACTAATTACATTATCATGGGCTTTTAAACCACCGTAACTACCAGCAGAATCAACAACTAAAGAAGCTGAGTCAAATATAACTACTTTATTTGCTGAATAATTAAAAGTATTTAAAGCAGTAGAATTAATACCATTAGCAGCTGTAAGGCCTAAACCAGTTAATCCATTAGATTCATTTGGGGCTTTTTTTGCTAAACTACCTCCACCTGAATTAACAATAAATTTCAAATTATTTGTGTGTTGTAATCCAATCTTATCAGTTAATGTATCATAAAAAATTCCCTTTTCTCCAGCAACTACATTATCAACTTCTGCAGTACCTATTAGGCTTGAACTAACACTGACTGCATTAGAAGATATCGCTAAATTAGGTTTAGTGGAACCTAATATATTTATACTTTCTACAGGATTTCCAATTGCACCAGTACCTCCTGCTAAACCCTCACCCGAGAGTGTATTAGATACTGAACCTGTTTCAACAGATAATTGAGTCACCAGAGTTCCATCAAAAGTTCCACCATTAGGTTTTAAATCTCCACTTATTGTTAAATCACTACCAAATACTCTTGAGAATTTATTTGAACCTGTATGTTCAAATGTTCCTATTCCTGCATCGGCTCCACTACCAGATATTATTACTACATCCAGTTCATTTTCTAAAACAAGGGGAACTGCAGATAGTGCAAATATCTTGTTACTAGCGGATATTACTCCAGTACCACTATCTGAATCAAAGTTTACACTTAAACTTTTAATCGCAGCTTTACTACCGGAGGTTATTAATCGTTTCCAAGACATAATTTATATTTTTTAAAATTTATTAATTTATTTATTTTTTTAACTCTTATGTTTAGAAATATACATATATTTCATCAGAAGATACCATAAAATTACCTTCTTGAGCCATAAATGCATCAGTTTCACTAGTACTAGTAGAATTTACTAATAATGAAGCAGCACCTACTAAGGTTCCATAATCACCACCTGAGCTTAATAAAGATCCTGAAGTCATAGTCCATCTTGGATTTGAAGAACCTCCATAATTCCACCCAATAGCATGAGTGTCACTAACAGAACCTATAATACCAAATGTATCACTTGCAGCAGCTGTAGAGCTAGAATTTAATGTTATAAATGGATCACGAATTGATAAATTATCTGCTTGTGTAAAAGAAGCAGTACCATCTACTCTTAAATTACCTGCTACAACAGTATCAGTTCCACCTACACCTAAAGTTAATGTAGTACCATTATCAGAAGCAAGAGAATCTACAAATTGAGTACCATTCCATTTTATTAATCTGTTTGTAGTTAAATTATTTGAATTTTTTATTCTAAAGTTTGGAGAACCTGCTCCATCACTTTCAATACCTTCACCTGATAATCCTGCAACATCAACAGCTGCTGTTCTAGCGTTAAGACCATCATAATCAGTCATTGTAATACCATTACCAGCACTTAAAGTAGCACCTGCTACGAATGATGCAGACAGTTCTCCACTACCATTAAAAGCTATACCTCCTGCAGAAGCTAATTTAACTTCTATTTTACCTGCACTTGTAGTTCCTTGTAAACCTTTAGAAGTATCACATAAAGAAGCTGTATTTATTATAATGGCATCAGATAGTACAGTTATGTTAGTACCTCCACCTACGTTTAGTGCACCACCAGTATCAGTTAAACCATTACCAGCTAAAGATCCAGTATCTATACCAACAGAAACTCCAACACTACCATCAAATCCTGTTACAGTAGCACCTGTAGAAGTGTTAACCATTGTGGTACCATCTCCTTTTGATAAAGTCTTTAATACAGGAGTAATTGCATCAGATCCTGTGATTGCAAATTCTCCATTTGAATTTTTAATTACTACATTAAATTCACCTGCTATAGGTGTTGATGGGATTGCAGTAGTAGCAAATAATTTACCACTAGCTGATATTTGTCCATCTGTTGAAGGTGCTAATATTCCTGCACCAACTCCTATACTTGTTAAGCGTGCGTCAGATCCACTAACTACGACTTTTTTCCATCCTGCCATTTTTCTAAATTTTAATTGTTAATTTAATTTTTTTTGATTTTTGTTTTTTGTCTTAATTAATTGGATCATTTCCAACTTGTTAATTTTTTTATCCGTTATACATATGTAAATTATTCTATTCCTACATAAAAAGCTGAAGAAGAATACATAATTCCTCCAGCTACTGCAGCTGGTGTAGTACCTGTACGTTCTACTAGTATAAAATTCCCATCTTGATCTACTTTAGCTATATCTACACTTCCACTTTTAATAAGGAATATATCATTTAAATCGGATCCCTCAACTGTTAAACTTCCACTTACAGTAGTTGCACCTGTAGTTGTATCAAAAGTAAGCCTTGGACTACCCCCAAAAGCATTACTATCATTAAATTGAATTTGAGTATTTGCCCCTCCTGGCGTCCCTCCTCCTCCACCTCCACTACCAGAAGATATAAATTGATTTAAAGTTTGACCTACATACTGGTAAGCTGTTAGAAACATTTTATTAGTAGAAGCACTATTCGCATTAGGGGCATTAGTAGCATTCATCCATTGTAAAATACCTGTTTTGTAATCAAATACTACATCATTATCAGCTACTTTATCAGCACTACCTAAAGCTCCTTTTCTTATATAAGCATTATATCCAGGTTCACCTGAACCTGGGTCTTGAGCTGGGGTTTCTGCTTTATTTGCTGCAAAAATAGGGTCAATATACTTATTTGAAACCCAATTTACCATTTGGGTAGGTTGGATTGTTTGAGGGGATACAGGGAAATCATATCCTATTTCATTGGAGCTTCCAGAAATAGCAAACCATGTTAATAATTTACCACTTGTTACTACTGTAGTAGGAGATAATTCTATTTGGTAGTAATATCGTGCTATATTAATTTCATCGGCTCCACTACCAGAGGTAATAAAATTACTATCTTGACTACTTCCTGAATATGGTAATAGTAATGATGAAGTTGGTAAAGATTCTGTTTCTATAAATATTTCAGACGCATTTAAATCTAATACATTAGTGTATGCTTCTTGAGAGTCAAAGTCTGCTAAAGTATATCTTTTACTTTGGAGTAACCTATTTGATTTTGACGCTGAAGAAAAAGTTGCCATTTATGTTTTTATAAAAGTTAATTAAATACATTCTTTTAAATAAAGGGATAATATTTAAATCACCCCTTTAAGTGTTTTTTACAATTAACTATTTTTTACGATAGTTGTACATCAATTCTCTTAATTGGATCAATTGAAGTAGAACCACCATCCCCAGCATACCTTACTATTACTACTACATTAGGGTTTGCGTTTGTAATTGCTGATCCTTGACCATCATTTAAGGTATGTGTAGTTTTACCACTACTAATAGTAGCACCACCAGCCATTCCAGCAACTGTAATAGTTGAGCCGAATGGGTTTGTAGCTGAAGTTCCTGCTGTATAAGTTGCTTGTCCTCCAACATTCCCATTAATATTACTCATATCAAAAAATCTAGCATTAGATAATCCATTTGCTCCTCCAACTGCACTAAATTGGTATAATACAATACAAGATATATCACCTGCTGTTGTTCCAGTACCCCAATCTGTTAATGTAACATTAGTGCTATCAGAACTTTTTACAAGATTAATAGCAAATGTACTAGCTTGACCAGCTACTTCACTTGAATCTTTTTGGAATGTTCTTATATAATATTTATAATGTCCCGCAGCGGTAGTATCTGGATTTCTTAACCAATATCCAAAACTAGAATCACCTGGTTCTATTAAAAATCCAGGTTTTGTTTGTAAATCTTTACCTCCTAAATTATTAACAGCATAAGATGCAGTATCAAATTTATCTCCTTCAGTATAATTTCCTTTAAGAGCATTGTCCGTTAATTGTAATCTATATTTTTCACCTATAAAGTTTTCAGATCTTGTAGTAGTACCAAATGTTAAACGTTGATCATTAATTTCTCCTTGAAGAGCACCATAATATGCTAAAGATCCAGAATCTACATTTTGTTCAAATTCCCCTGCTTTATGGTAAGGAATTGCACTATCTAAATTTGTAGCACTACCTGCTTTATTTTTATAAGCAGATCTTACTGTAAATTGACTATTTCCATTACCTGAGGATATACCTGTTCTTGTAATGCTTGTTTTACCTGTTCCACCACCAGTTCCAGCATTAAAGGCAACACTAGCTGAGACAATTCCTAAATCTGTTTCAAAAGGAACCGTACTTGTTGATCTAGCAGCACCCCCTGCAAGTGGGAATATTGTATTTGCCGTATTAACTTGCCCTGAGCTATTTATATTAGCTGATATATTATGGCTTGGTGCATTAGATAATCCAATTTTAGAATCTGAAGGGTTTTCTGAAAGTGCTATTATATTAGTATTATCTACAAACATAGGATTAAATAATCCACCTACTTCAGTCCCTATATGGTAAGTACCAGTTAATAAATAAGGAGCTCCTGATAAAGATGAAGAAGTAGCAGTTAATGATCCTGATTGTCTTTGAGTAATTGCTAAAGTTTGTGGGAAATTTGTTGCACTATCTACACTTCCAGAAATAACAAATACTTGTTCATTTAAAGCTTTATCAGCTGTAAATACAGCACCTGACCCTGTTTGTAATGCTACTGCTTGATTAATAGAATAAAATCCAGCTGATCCTGTAGAACTTAAAGCTAGGGTTTCAATATTTGAATCAAAATTTTGTTTTAATTCAAAAGCTCCTTCAAAAAATCCATCCTGAAATGCATTAGGTATAACAGCAGGGGCAGCTGTTTGGATATTGCCTATTTTAATAATAGATCCCCCAGTTCCTGTTTGGACAACTGAAGCATGAGATGATGATTGAAAGGTTGTTGCTGTTGAATCTGAATTATCGGAATATACAAACGTAGCTGAACTTGTAATAGTTACAGGTAATCCAATTGTTCCTAATCCAAATAATTCAGCTGCTGGGGTTAATGATGAAGTTACATCAGTTGATCCCGCAGGATTAGATCCATAAGTTTTAGTACGATTATATTCACTTTTTAAACTTGCACTAACGTTATAAAATAATTGGCTCCCTTCTTGTACAAATCCCTTTGAGTTAAAATAAGTAATAACTGGGTTTGTAGATCCTTGTGGTACATTTCCACTTGGTTTAGATCCTGCGGTATTATCAGTTACTGCAGATTGTGAAAGAGCACCATAAGTTCTGGAATTTGGTACAGCATTAGGTGCTGATGCACTTAATAGCCCGGCTACAAATCGTAATACTTCGGAAACATCTGAGTTATGGTCAAAGTTTTCAAAATATGAACCACCTAATCCACTTGATCCCCAAGCATTTGAAGAAGGTACACCTACATTATGGTTGAAATGCCATGCTGATTGGCTAGTTAATAAAGCATACTTACTTGATGGTTCTGTTGATGTTGGGTTTGTTCCAGATGCAATAGGAGTAGACGATAATGTACTTCCTGTTATTTCTACTGTATTAGTAGTTGCTTGAATTGAACCCGTTGCAACAAATATCCCACCTTCTTCTTGTTGTAAAGCGCTTATAGACGCTGATACATCTGACATTCCTGGAAGTGAAAGAGTATCTGAAATGTCTACAGATCCACTTAATAGTGTAGAACCACTAACTTGAAATGATCCTGTTACGTTGGCAGACCCTGATATTTTAACAGTACCTAATAAAGTTTGAGTATCTTCTGTTCCATCTCCAAATTGGTTAGATCCTGAGGTTATGATTGTTGAAGAAGATATTATAGTTCCAACTGATAGAAAATCTATAGAGGCAGTATCAAATGTAACATTACTAGCCGTAATGTCTCCTTCTATAGTAATATCATGTGAAGCTGTTATAGATCCAGATACAAGAAATGAACCTGTTACTTCTAAATCATTTGTTGTAGAAAAGACTGAACCTGTTTCTACAAATATTCCACCAACGCTTGCACCAGAACCAGAAGCAACAAATTGGTCTAGTGTTTGTCCTTCATATTGGTAACCTGAAAGATAGATTCTATTATTTGTAGCTGTAGCAGAAGATGGAGCATTAGTAGCATTCATCCACTGTAAAATACCTGTTTTGTAATCAAATACTACATCATTATCAGCTATTTTATTATCTTCTTCAGCTGCATTGTTTCCTTTTCTTAGGTAAACATTATATCCCGGTGAACCTGGATCAACACCTGGAGTTTCAGCAAGGTTAGCAGCGTCTGCAGCTTGAATATACTTATTAGAAATCCAATTAGTCATTTGAGTATCTTGAATTACTTGAGGAGATACTGGGAAATCATATCCTACTTCAGTTCCAGAACTACCTGATACTGCAAACCAAGTTAAATATTTACCACTTGTTACTACTGATGTAGGGGATAGTTCTATTCTATAGTAGTATCTTGCTATATTAGTTTCATCGCCTCCACTACCAGATGTAATTAAAGAATTATCTTGTGAGCTTCCTGAGTATGGTAGTGTAGCACTAGTACCAGGTAATGAATCTTGTTTTGTATATATTTCAGAAGAATTTAAGTCTAAGACTCGTGTATAAGCTTCTTGAGAATCAAAGTCAGCCAAAGTATATCTTTTACTTTGGAGTAACCTATTTGATTTTGATGCTGATGAAAAAGTTGCCATTTTTTTTGTTTTTAATTTTTAATTTTTTTATGTATAGTTTACTTCAATCTTTCTTATAGGAGCTATATCTCCTTTATATCTAATTAATACTACAAAACTATTATAGGTGGGATCAAGCACCGCACTTTGGTTATCTAATAATACCTGGGTATAAATATCACCAGAAATATTACCTCCACTAATTCCTCTTAAATCTATTGGAGAAGGAAATGGATTTTTAAAATTATCTTGACTTATATCATTTTCTATTACAGTTGATGATATATTAGTAAAATCAAATAGTAAAGGTCTTGTTAAAGGGGATGGTGCAGGTGCAATTTGTTGCCCTTTTATTGATGAAAGATATAATACAGATAAACCTATTCCTGATGAATTTGAATTCCAATTCACTAAATTATTATTTCCTACATCTACAGATAAAGTTCCTCTTTTAGATGTTCCACTTGGTAATTCAAATATTCTAGCATAAAATTTATAATCTTTAGTTGAATCAGGATCAGTTATCCAATAACCATAAGTTCCCCCTGGTCTTGCTAAATAACCATTAGATAAACCACTTGGATATCCTTTAACTTGTAAATCTAAATCTCCTAAATTGTATACATTATAAGATGATGTGTTAAAATGGTCTACATCATTATAAGATGCAGATAGTAAATTATCAGTTATTTGTACTCTATAATTTTCTCCAGCAAATGATTCTGTTTTACCTGTTAAAGTATCAGCCCCATCATAGTCTTGGTCTTGGTCGTATATAAACATACTACCACTATCTGTAGGTTGATCAAATCTAGTAGAACTAAAGAAATCCCTAGTTAAATTAGAAGGATTAATAGTACTACCTTTCCAATTTTTTCCTGTTGTAGTAAAAGTTAAAGTTGGATATGTAGGAGTTGTATTTCCTTGTATTATATTAGAAGAAATATTAGAGTTTAAATTAAATGAAGATGATAAAAATGCTATATCATCTTTATGAGGGATATCATTAGTACTTCTTTGAGTGTTTTTATCTGCAGATAACACACCACTATTTCCTCCTGTAGTTTGAACTCCCTGATTTGTTACAGAAACTTGAGTTGGTGTAAAATTTGGAGTTCCCATACTATTCCACCCAGATTGACCATTTTCTAAAATAATAGATGTACTACCATATACAGGATCAAAACTTTTAGATACTTCAGAAGTAATTCTATAAGCATATGATATATCCCTTAAATAAGGAGCTCCTGATAAAGAACGAGATGTAGCTGAAAATGAAATATCTTCTATATTACTTAAAACTTCTACTGTAGGTGGAGATAATGTAATATCACTATCTATACCATTTGAACCTAAATAAGAAGCACCATAAGGACTAGGCATATAAAACTTAACACTGGTACTAGAATCACTTCCATTTTTATAATTATAATCTGCTTGAGAACCTGTTTTAATTCCAGTTTTAACCCCATGCATTCTATAATATCCACTAGAAGATATAATATTGCTATTTGTAGATCCAGCATGGGCATATCTTCCTGAAATAGTTCCTGTTACAGAGGCAAATTTACCATCTTGATATGCTGGTTGGATGGAAGCATTACTTGGGATAATTTTACCTAAAGTTAATCCATTTGCAGTAGTAAAAGATGTTAAAGAAAAATCAGAAAATGAAGATGTAAAATATGTATTAGAACTTTGATCTGGAGTTGTAACACTAGAATTGTCACTAAAAGATTGAGAGGCTATAACTTGAACTGCAAATTCTACTGCAGCCCCACTATTTAATTCTCCTAACCCAAATAATTCAGAATCTGCAGAAGAACTAACTATAGTACTACCACCAGCTACAGATGTAACTGTAAAATCCAAACCTGGAAAGTCATTAATTATATTTGTTGTTGGGATGTTAGACCCATAATTTCCATTAAATGGGTTGGTTCCTGTGTCATTTCCAAAACTCCCTCTTTCACCTGAAGTCATAAATCCCTTTAAAAGAAAATAATCTTGGGCTTCTTTATAGGATGAAGTTTTTGAATAATCTATAAATTCTGAAGAAGTCCAATTTATAGAAAGTCTACCACTTTCATAACTTGAACCTAACACACCATTAAATAAAGCATCCTTTGATGTTGAACCTTGACCACCATAGTTTGTAGTTATACTATCAAAAACTTGTGTATTAGGTGAAGCATCGGGTGCAGATGAGCTTAATAAACCTGCTACAAATCTAAGTATTTCTGAGGTATCCGTATTATGGTCAAATCTATCAAAATATGAACCACCTAAATCTGTTTTCCATGCTTTAGAAGTAGGTACGCCCACATTACTGTTATAATGATAAACAGATTCACTTACTACCATTGCATACTTATTTGCACCTTGTGATGATGTTAAGGCTGGATCGGGATATGATGGATTATAAGGGGAGGCTTCTAAAGTACTACCTGTTATAACTAGTGTATTAGTTGAAGATTGGTATGATCCCGTTGCTGAAAATATCCCACCACCAGAACCACCAGAACCTGTATCTATAGTTACATCAAAAGTAGTACCATCTCCTCTTTCAAATGTTAAAGTATTTAAATCTGCTGAAGCTGTAACTAATAAAGAACCTGTAGCAACACTACCACCTGAACCTGGCCAAGTAAAAGGAGCGAATGAAGATGAAGGATAAGAGGTTGGGTTACCAGGAGCAAAAGGAGAAAAATATTTAAATTTATATAAGGCATTATCATTTTCAACATACATTATTTGACCATCTCCAATTCTATCTGCATAATTAGCTGTAAGATCTGAAGCTGAAGGGACAGTTTTCCATCCTCCTTGTACGTATTTTATATCAGTAAACGATCCTGAATCTCCTGATCTTTGATATATGTCTCCTACTGTTATTGCCATGTTCTAATTTTTTTTAACTTGGTGCAGACCCTGAATCTGCTAAATAATAATATGTTCCTACATTAGTACTTCCTCCAGTTGCAAATACCATACCCCATGTACTATATCCTTGATAAGCATTTTGCAAATCAAAATATAAAATTCTTGTTGTTAATGTTCCAGAAAGACCATTTTTATAATAAATTCCATATCTACCATTAACATGACTACCAGGGAAAGAATCATTAAACATTGGTTCTGAATCTATTCCAGATAAATTATAAGGTTTATTTTCAAGATTAGATGCTGAAGGGAATAAAATTAATAAAGTTTTAGGGGTAGTACCTGAAGAGAAATTTAAACTTCCTAAAGTACTTAACCCATTTTCAGAAGAAGGCACATCATCTAGTAAATCTAAAAACGAAGCTGAGGCTTGTTTAGTAACGGTTTGTCCTGTACCTGGTTCTGTTAAAGCAAACGAACTAGATCCTATAGAACCACTTTGGAAAAGTCCTACAAGAGATCCTTGATTTACACCCGCACCTGAACCTGTGTTTAAAGTGTTATAAGCAATTGGAGCTCCCCCAGCATTAAATCCATCTATAGTATATATATAAGTTTCTCCAATTGGATCTGCTATTGGAATAGTTTGACCTGAATATGTTCTTTCTTTACTAAAATCATCTATAACTGTTAAATTATATGTAAAAGTTTGACCTGTTGTTAAAGGGTTTATATTTTGAATATATAATGATGATGAATTACTGTTTTGGTAATCTAATTGTAAATCAGCTGCACTTGCTCCTCCTAATGAAGCAGAGAATGGGGTATCACTTTCTACATCTGTTATAGCTACAAGTACTAAATTAGTATCAGCTGCTACTGAAGCTGTTAAATTTGAAGATTGTAATGTAAAAGATGCTTCAGGTGCTTGATTTTCAGTTACACTAGCAGATATTACTGTAGGTCCACCTACGTTTCCATATTGATCTTGCCAATTAATACTTGATGATATTAAAAATCCAGATCCTGTAGCAGACCCACTTATAGTAACTCCTAAACTTAATTGTCCGCTGCTATTTACTACTATTGCAGGGTTTGATGAAGTAAAAGCAGTTACAGCAGCCCCATTATATGTTGGGCTATAATTTATATCCAAATCTGCTTGTGGACCCGTTCTACCATTAGGATTAGTTACTATAGGTGCTCCAGATTGAGTTGATTCTATTACATATAAAGGACTTGAATTAGTTAAAGTACCTGATCCTGCCTGTAATATTTCAAAATTACTTTGTAAAGTTCCTGCTCTAAACCCTTTAACATCTTGGACACTTGCAGTATATCCGTAATTTCCAGCTGCTAAATTAGCAGAGGCACTTACATAATAACTACCACTTGTTCCTGTTACTGTAGTATCTCTATATGCTACTACATTTTGGCCTGCATTTGGTGTAAAGGTCCATGTTGAATGATCTATATCATATTTAGATCCTACTGGCTGACCATCATTAATATTAATTTTAACTAAATTTTGTCCTGCAGGTCTTGCTCCATTTGTATTTAAATTATTACCTGAATTAACACTAACTTCGGCTAAACTAGGGGCAACTAATAATTCAACATCTATAGTTTTATCTAGGTATTGTATTGTAGTTTCAAAATTATCTTGAGATGCTGTTATTTGTAAAGTTATAGTATCTCCTCCTACAGTAGCAGAACCACTTAAATTAGATTTTAATTGAAATTGTGTTATAGATCCTGTAGCATTCACTGGTTCTATAAAATCAGGTGTTGAAACAACTGTCCATCTTTGTATAGATGAATTAGCAGCTGTTGCTGTACTATCACTACCACCTATACCTGTAGATGTTTGTTTAACTCTTTCATTTGTTATCGCAGATTCAATTATATTAAACACAGGTGAAGTAGTAACAGTATTAGCTACATGGTCTGCGATTTCAATAGTTATTTCTGCTGATTGTGAAATAGGGTTATAATCATCTCTAACAGTAGCTCTATAAACATACCTATCTGCTATATCAACATTTAAAAATTGTCCTGTTTTTCTTGTAACATTAAAAGGTTGAGTAGTAGCAGCTTGAAATGGATCTAATGATGCTGTAAATAAATTTGTACTAGAAGCAGATAATGAAGAAGTTATATTTGTATTAACTCCATTTTTAAAAGCTCTTAATAATGAAAATTCTGTAAGAAATAATGAAAATCCTTCAGGATCTGATGCTAATATAGGTGATGAAGTAGCATCTCCTGCAGAACCACTTTCATTTATTCCCGTAAGGTCTTGTGGATTAATACTAGGTCCTATATTGTCTACAATCTCAATTTGTACAGGTAAGTAAGATATTGAATTCGGATCATCTCCGTCTTGATAATGTTGATCACTAGCTGTTAATACAAAGCTATAAGATGCATAAGTATCAAAATCTAAAGGTGCTGCTGTTTGGTTTAACCTAACATAAGGGTTTCCTCCTGTAACTATATCTAAATCAAAATAATCACTAAATAAAGGTTCTGAAGGTAAGTATGATCCCGAACCAATAAAAATTGTATCTGATTCAGAATCTCTAAAATAGTATTGATCTTTATTATTTCCAATGGCTGAGGATTCTGATAAAGATGAAGTAATTTCAGAACTGTTTCCTACTCCTGGTGAACTACTCCAAATAGGAGCTGTGTTAGGAGTGATTCTAATATAAATAGTTTTTTCTGTTGCTTCACCAAATGAATCTGTTACTACAATAGGTAAAGGTGCTACATCTATAGCAGGGCTACCACTTCCAAAAGTATTCATAGAAGAGGTTGATTTTACATTTAAATTTAAATATCCAAAATCTCCACTACTACTTATCCTAAATTGATCAGCTGTATATGAACTAGCTGTTTGATATGATAAAGTTTGGCTACCACTTTCAGCATCGGAAGCTGTTATAACTCCTACTAAAGAACCACTTACTTCAAATTCACCTATTGTAAAATTACTTGTGCCTATTTCTGGTGCTGTGTTAGTAAAATAGACTTTATTAATAAAATCAGTTAAACCACTTGCATTAAAATTAACATTTTTTATACCATCTGGTTGGTCTTGATTTGATATAGGCCTGTTACCATCAAAGGATATAAATGAAGCTGTTTGTGCTGTTGTTACTTGTGTAACACCTTGTAAATATAAAGCATTACCCATGTAAGGATGAGCTCCACATTGATAATATATAATACCTGGGGTTTCTTCAGTAACAAATATTTGAGCATAATCTGTTCCATAAGTTACATTTGTAGTATATTCTGTAGTCTTAGAAGAATCAGTATAAAATTTTAATGGGTGGGCACCTGATGATGTTATAAATCTATAGGTTTTACCTGGGTACATATTTAAATATGGAGATTCTAATCCATCTATAGTATACCCATTACTAGAACCAGTATTGTAATATCTGTGGTTAGTAGACTTAGTAATAACTCCTATTGTTATAGGAGTATAATTTTGAACATTTAATTCTCCTCCTATAATTGATGCTGCTATTCCATTTACATCTAAAGAACCTGAAATACCAGCTGAACCTGTATAAGGAAATCCTGCACCACTTCCCCCACTTCCACTAATAACATAAACTGTTCCATCAATTGAAATAGTAGATAATGCATCTCCACTTCCTCCTGGGTTTGCTATAACACTAGTACCACCACTACTTCCACTTCCACTAACAAATAATTCAAAAGTTGTACCATCACCTTTAGTAAAGGTTAAAGTACTACCTGAGGCAGAACCCGTTATCATAAAAGAACCTGTGTTTATAGTAAGAGCAGTTGTGCTGCCATACGCACTAACAGGAACTTGATCAAGAAATCTTACATTTGAAGCCATAGAATATCTTATTTACTGTGTATAAATATAAGAAACTAATTAATTATTAGCATCTTTTGTTTGAGAATTTAAAACTTCTCCATCTATATTTTCTCTTGTTCTTCCATCAGGAGTTGATGTAGGGTTTGCTTCGTATCTTTCTGGG
>Ga0181390_1000651_pt1 | contig 15855 bp, 18 predicted proteins | sample 13SPOviralmetaG_FD_130085 | JGI IMG/M metagenome (GOLD analysis project Ga0181390, IMG submission 130085) | Marine viral communities from the oligotrophic San Pedro Time Series (SPOT) site, San Pedro Channel, CA, USA - 13 SPOT_SRF_2010-07-21 | ecosystem: Environmental > Aquatic > Marine > Strait...
CTTAACCATAAAAGCCAGTAACATAGACGGACTTGGCTTGTATGCTACTAACATGATACCGGCTGGAACTAACTTGGGTATTACACATCATTATACACTAAGTAATACTATAAGAACACCGCTTGGAGGCTTTATTAATCATTCAGATACTCCTAACTGTTATATCACTGTAGAAGAACAACATAACATATTACACACAGTCACAACCATAGGCGCAGGTGAAGAACTAACTGTGTGTTATAGATTGGAGTTATCAGATGACTGAACACTATAAACAAACACATGGCGGCAAAGGCTCAGCAAGGCGTAATGCCAATGATAAGGCGTATGCTGATAACTGGGATAAGATATTTGGCAAAAAGTCAAAGAAACCACAAAGTGAGGAAAAAGAGCATGACAGAAAGAGATAATAAAGGATATGATGACATAAACAGTTACGACCATCCTGGTGTAGCAATGTTTATGAAGTTTCAAAGTGATTGGCACACACTAAGTGAATATCAACAACAGTTAGCCACAGAGAACAACAGTATAATATACAAGAGATACCGTTTAAGCCAGAAATATGGCAAACATGTGTATAACTATCTCACAAATGGTGGCATACGCAAGTATAATGATAAGTATGTTGTGCTGTGGGACAGTTCAGACTCTAATCAATAGGTAGGTAGTAGGAGTAACTGGTAGGCCTAATGTGCTGTAACTATCGTAAGGTTACAGCCAGCATTAGCCGTTTATACTGCCATCAATCAGTTTACCATCCCAATCATAGTTTATAACCTTATACCACAAGTTAAGACATTTCTTAACTGATTCAAGGTCTCTACAATCAGTGTTGATACTTTCTTGATGTATTTCAACAGGCCTTATAGGTATTTGAACACGCTCACGGTTTCTGGCTTTATACCAGGTATCAGAAGGTCTACGGAAGCCACATTCAAACTCTAACTCTTCATCCCATACTTCAGTGATGTATTTGTTTACCAACAAGTGACCATTGTTACATAATGTTCTTGCCGCATTGTTGTATAATACTATGTAAGGTTCACGCTCATTAACACCTGCTGGTTCTGGTATAATAAACTCTGTTCTCACATTACCGTGTGTGGTATAACTAAAGCCTAACTCAGTGGCTATGTCTATGATAGCAGTTGTTCTTTGAGCAGGATTTAAGTCATTTGCGTATATGTGTGGTGTGAGTTCTTTGAGGTAAGCAAGTGGATTCATTTGAGATCCTCTAAGTTAAAGAATGTGCTCATTGAAGCAACTTTCCAACATGACTGATCTTGCCAGTTTACAGGCGCAGTAAATCTACCTTTATTCCAAATGCCAATATATGCTGGTGACTCATGATATACATCACCGTAACGCCTTTCTCTGCCGGCCACAGTGATAGGATGTATGCCCAGTTCATGTGCTAACTCTACAATAGTCTTGTTATACTTCTTTTCCCAGAATGTTATTTGTTTACGCCTTTGAAATGGGTTACCAAAGTTACGCACTCTCATGTGTATAGCATCTGGTGTGATACCTTCGTGCTCTGCTAATGCTTTGGCACTAATACCCCATTTGTGTTCAAAGCCTGTTATTTTATTGCCCGTTACTGGGCATATTACTTTGTTTGATCCTTTTGTCATAGTGTTATTGTTCTCCCTTTTTCTTCTTCATCAGTAAAGTCTACGCCATACGCACTTAGTTCTTTGCTGTAATGATAAAAATGTATTGGCATAAGAGGTGGATTTTTTCTACTTGTTTTCTTGATAAAGCCAACATCTGTGTCTGTGAGTATTCTTTCTTGTTTGATACTGTCATGATATCCACACAAGAACCACCATGCCATCCAGTATACATGTTCTATGAATGTCATTTGTGCTTTGTTGAACACAGCATATTCTCCGTTAGCCAAAAAGTTTCTGCGTAATCCTGCTATCATTGTGAGTGTGGTATTGCCTGTGCCTACTGCTTCATGTGTGCTACAGTGGTTAATAGGCTGTAAGAAGTATTTGAAGCATGTGTCAAAATGTGCCATACTTTTGTGGCATAGTTCATTTTCCATGCGTTCTAACCAATACATTATGTAATCTGTATCACCTTTGGTAAAGTTAACAAACAGTTCATGTTTGTTGTTCTTGTCATACACATAAGGTATACACATATGGTTAACCATAAAGTATTTGTCTGTTTCATGTGGCATAGCCAATGCGTTTGCCGGGTCATTAATGCCTATATCCTGGAAAAAGCCTGTGGCATGTTCTTCTTTGCCAGATGTTTTCATTGATCCAGGCATTGTTAGTCTCTGAAATGGTTTTCTTTGCTTGACTTTTTTTGGTCTATGTTTTTTTGTTCTTTTCTTGGTCATTCTATCTCCTGTGTTGTTAAGTTGCCTGTAATATGTTTAGTATTACAGTTTTATTTATCACTATTAGCATAAAAAACGGTTAGAATAGGCACAAAAACCACTATGTAATACTTTTGTTCACTTAGAGCCTATAAAACCTCACATTTGGATAAATATACATTGATATATCAAATACATTAAGGAGATTCCACATTGAGTGACTCTTATCGCGATTACATTGTAGGCGTTCATAGCCTATATAACAAATACGAGCAGGATTGGCAACTGGCCAGAGACAGTTATTTTGGCGGAGTTGAAATCCGTGATGGAAAGTATCTAAAGGCTTATGCTGTAGATATGAATACTCCTGCTGAAACAGTAAACACTTATACCACAGACTCAAATGGTTATGTTAAAACCAGCAAAGCCAGAGTTGAGAATGTAAGCACAAAAGCAGAAGCACACAGAGGTGAAGACACCATAGATGGCGGAACCTTTTATGCTGAGAAACTAAACAACACACCATACTTAAACTACTTGCGCCTAATAACCGCAGAGTATAACAGTATCCTATTCAAAAACCCACCAGTTAGAACTGTTGGAGAACAACCAGACATGGATGAGTTCTTAAACAATGTAAATGGTGAAGAAGACAATATCAATGAGTTCATGGCAACAGTTGATCTATACAGTTTCATATATGGAACAGCATGGATTAGTTGTGTAAAACCAATAGGCTCAGATATACCAAAATGGAAAATCCATACACCGTTAGATGTTACAAACTGGCACTACGGTTACGATGGAAGAGGCGATCTAAACTTGAAGAGCATAGTGATCAAACTTCATGAAGACGCAGAGGAAACAGTTTATAGATATATGACACCGGAGTCAATAGAAACTGTTTGGGTAGGAGAAGAGGACGATTATGTCCCAGATGTAGCAGATAGCAATCTCATAAAAGAAGATGGTTATTGGAGAGTCATAGAAGAAAATGAACTCGGCTATATTCCAGTGGTGCCAGTTTACCAGGGTCTAAAAATATACAACGGCATAGGTGCTACACCAAGTTTTGATTTAGCACAAATACAAAGAAGTGTATATTCAGATATGGCTGAGATATATAGTGTGATCTCATATGGAGCACATGGTTCATTAATAGTTGATGAAGCCACAGACAGTCTCAATGACGGAGCCATTTCAGCAGAACCAGGAAGTGTAGTAAGAGTGCCAGCAGGATTAGGTGAAGCACCTAACTATGTGTATGAGTTTGTTACACCAGCCTTAACAGCAGTAACAGAGATCCGTGAACTAATAGATCAAAAAATAACCAAAATGACTGAGATAGCAATGATCCGCAGTGATGATTTAATCAAAAGCAGTCGTTCAGGTGAACAGTTAGAACAGTATGACTCAAAGTTAGAAGCATTTGTGCGTAGAAAGGCACAAAACTTAGAAAACGCAGAAGCAAAACTGTTTAACATATGGTATGATTGGACAAACACACAAAAGCCAGAAGAGTTTAGTGTTAGTTACAATCGCCAATACAGTAAGAAGGCACTACAGCATGAAGTTGCTGAAATAGATAGCCTATTAAAGACTTACCAAGATTATCAAAGTGTATTCTCAACAGACTACACTATACAAGAATATGCTACACAGGCAGAAGCAGAAAGTGTAGCAAACAGTTTAGGTGGTAGTGGTTTTCATACTCATGAAAATGAAGAAGGAATCACTGTTTATATGCCGTTCAATACTCATCCAGAGTATGATGCGGCAGTAGAAGCCATCAAGAAGGGCGGAGAAGACGCCGGATTTGTAGAAGAAATGCGAGACAAACTACGCAAAAGACTCAGTCAGTTAGTAGAATCATCTACCACTGATAACGGTCTTTAATAGTTTGATTTACGACAACTTCTATCGTTAATAAAGGAGAATAAGATGCCAGAGATGGATACAGATACACCAGTTGCGGGTGTTAACACGCAACCACTACACACAGATAGTGATGTTGGAGATAAAACTCCAGTAGAATCTGAAACAGCAACAGTGGAGAAATCCAGTGTTCCTACAGTTGAAAACCGTGATGGTAAACTGTTTGTAGACGGAGTTAGAGTTTTCACTCGTGATGACACTAACAGAATAGCCGCTAAGGCTAAGACTGAGGTAGAGTCAAATCTACTAAAGGAACTTAATGTTGATTCATTAAAGCAGGTAAAGACAGTTGTTAATCAACTACAAACCGCAAATATAGATGAATCAGAAGGCAATCTAAATGTTAACGCACTTAGAGACGCTGTTAAGAAGCGTGAACAAACCGTAGAAGAGTTGCGTAATGAACTACATGAAGTCAAAACTCAAGCAGTAATGACAAATCATTTAGGTAAGTTACAAAATGAAATGCCAACTTCATGGGCAAGTGAACAGAAGACTGCCGTTATTGATTTAATGAAAGCCAGAAACATGTTTGCCATTGAAGGAGATAGTTTCCAACTAAGAAATGGTGATGATTACATTACCACAGATGGTGAAACACCAGATTACAAGTCAGCAGTTGAAATGGTTGGCAAGAACTTGGGATTACCGTTTGCTAAAAAAGGAGCATCAGTTGTAGACGCAGATGGAGGTAGCAGTTCAGTTACTAAGGGCAAAAGTGCTGTCAATGACGCACTCATTTCAAGTGACCCAGAGTATAGAAACGCATACTTAAACATCCGCGAACAGAATAAGACTTTGATGAAATCAGATATCACAGATACCATGGTTACAAACAGAGTCAAAAAAATAAGAGATTTGAGAACATAGGCGTTTTCAGACTCATTAATATAACTATAATATAAGGAGACATTATGTCAACAAATAGTGCTAACCTATTAAATAAGTTATTTGAAGAAGTATCAGGCGATCTTATTGCTCATTATGACAACTCAGTCTTAATGCCTTCATCAGAACTTATTTCAAACTCTTACAACTTAGTAGGAGCGGTTGGGAACTCAATGAGAATCCCAGTCACAAACGCATGGGCAACTGGCGCATCAGGAATCGGCGAATCAGTAGATATCGCAGGTGCCACTGGAGCAGTCCAAGATTTTAACCCAACAGCAGTAGATTTACCAGTCGGAAAAAGAGGAGCATTCTCTTATGTAACGGCTGAGGCCTTAGAAGACGGTGGACTAAGCACGGTTTCTAACGCAGTTTCAACAAGATTAGCAAGAAGTATTGCTCAATCCACAGACCAAAGTGCGTTCAAATACATGCTAAACAACACTGATGTAGCACCAGCAACAGCAGACTTACTTGACGGAGCAGACAGCAATGTTGAACTTGTCAATAACACATTAACAGGTAACTTGGACATTTGTCCTGTTTTCTCACCAGAAGCAATGGCTTACTGTGTAAAAAGACAACCTGAACTAAAAATGTGGGAAGATGTGAAGTTTGACCAAACATCAATGGTAGCAACAATGAGAAACGGTTTTGCTCAAATCCAAAGAGATTTCATCAAAGCAGTTGGCGGCAACACAGCCGTTGGAGCAACAGCACAAAAGGCTACTTTAGCCGCATTTGCTGAAGCAGTTGCTAAACTAAGAAGTGAAAACGCACCAACAGACGCGGCAGGATTCTATTTTGCGGCTATATCACCAGCGATTGAACTACAACTTGTAGATCAGTTAACACATATTGCTAACGGCGGAACAGTTGGTTCTTTAAGTAGCACAGGTGATAGAGTGCTTATGGATTCTTTAGTAGGACAAGCAGTCGGCATCCGCTACCTGCGTTCTAACAATATTGTTAAAGGTATAGCGGCATCATAAGCCTAAGGAGATAATATGGCATTCGTAACTAATGTAAACGGTAATGTAATAGCATACTGTGAAGCGGCAGATATCAGAGATAAAGATCAAAGGGTTTTTGAATCCAATGAGATTAACTTTGCTGACGCACCTACAACGCCAACATCTCTTGATGAATATTTAGAAGACTTATCAATCAAAGCATTTGCTCGTATAAATGAAAAAATACGGGCAAGTGCCAAGTGGAGAAGTTACTTGGGTTATACAAATAATAGTGCCTTAACTGGCAATACTATTCCAGGTATAAACGCTGACCGTATAGTAGGAAGGAAATCAGATATAACTGATCTTGCTACCTACTATGTGTTAAAGGAATACCTGTTACCTAAAGTAGCAGATTTTGGAGATGAACTTAACAGTGAAGTCCAAAAGATCACATATTATGCTTCAAAGTTTGATGACTTGTTCAATGAACTAATGGACATGATGGATTGGTATGACGCAGACGGCGCCAACGGTGTAGACGAGAATGATAAAATGATATCATTTAGATCAAACCGTAGAAGCAGAAGCAAAAGAAATATCACAAGGGTAAGGTAATGTATAGATCAACCATAATCACACAACTACAAACAGATTTGGCTGTGGGCAACATCAGTGTAAGCACTGAGTTACCATACACAGCAGGTAGCGACAGTCTTAACATAAAAAACATGAAAACTGTTTATGTTGACGCCGACAATACTGAGATTACTCAAAATCAGCAGTTCTTGAGTGGAAGTGGTGTAGATCAAACAGAAACTACTATAAACGCATACCTTAGTGTAGATGCTAAAAATCCCCCGGCTGATTTGGATACTCGCATAGCAAGTATTCAAAACGCTAAACAGAGTGTAGCCAATGTTTTCGTAAGAGAATGTGAAACTACCTCAGATATCGATAGTGATATCATAACTTATACATTTGAGTATAAGTTTACAACAATATAATAAAAAAAGGAGAACCCAATGGGCGTAATAAATGTAAGTGGATCAACAGTTGAAGCAACTGTTGTTATAAGTGATAAAGGAAGTAGTTATAGTTCCGGAACATCACTTACTTTGTTAAATCTCAATGACATTTCTTTAACAAATACCCAAGGAACTTTTAGGTATCAAACACTGGATTCACAAAGTGAAGCAGTAGTAACAACTGTTGCTACAAATAGTGTTGCCTTAAACCTTGTTATCGATGAAGATCAGTTCTTTGGAACTGGTGCTGGCGCAAGTCCAATCATTGAAAAAGGATTATTTGGAACAAGTAATGAAAAAACTGAAGTAGACTTTAGAATATATTTTGAAGGTGCTACTGTAACAGGTAACAAATACATAGATGGAACAGGATTTATTACTGGGTTAACACCTACAGTAAATCCAGGTTCACCATTATGGGTTACACCGGTTACTATTGAAGTTAATGGAGAGTTAACAGAGGGTGAAATCACTGCTTAGTGATTGACCACAAATAACTTTAGTGAGCTACTCTTTCAAGAGGGTAGCACTCTTTTATACAGGAGTTCAGCATGGAACATAAATGGATGAGACTATACAAAGATGGTGTATGGACAGGCAGAGAAGACAGAATAGTCACTGTTAAAGACGGAAGCCAACACAGTATAGATGATTTAGCAAAGAAGCACGGTATAGAGTTACCTGATTCCTCACCTAAACCAAAGGCAAAAGCCAAAAAAACAATAAATAAAGATATAGATATACAGGAGAATAGACATGAAGATATGGAAGGAACACTCGACAGAGGACATACTGAAGAGCATGATGGAGGAGACGGCGAAGGCTAAAGCAGAACTTCGTTGCGCCACCAAAGATATAGAGAAAGCATCAAACAGATTAAGTTTTTGTTTGAGTGCTATAAACCACTTAACACAAGGAGATATACAGAATGAAACTAAGTGAAATAGCGAAAGCACCAAAACTAATCAAAATAGTTTTAGATAAAGACAAAATAGTAGAAGAATATGGAGAGCCATTAGAGTTTTACATATACGACAGACAACCATTAGAAGTTTTTGGAAGATTGGCAAATGCTGAAAAAGAAGACTTCTCACAAATAGCAAACCTAATGAAAGACTTAATCCTTGATGAGGAAGGTAAACCTGTGATGGAAGAAGACAAGCAGTTACCGTTTGATATTGTGGTAGAAACAATGGGCGAGGTTAGTAAATACCTGGGGAAGTAACTAACCATCCGGTTAGACCAGGACATTCGGATACAAACTTTATCTTGTTATTAGATACACTTGCTACAAGATACAGCAAGTTACCTTCTCAAGTAATAGTAGAAGGAGATAGTTTTGATTTAATGGTAATGGATGTAGCATTAACCTACGAGAAATACCAAAGAGACAAAGAAGGCGGAAATATAGATACAGGAATGTATGATATGGACGCATTACAACAAGCGGCAAATAAGGCCAAAGAGAATCATGAGAATAGACAGCAGAGTATTTCAGAAAAGAATGAAAGCACTAAGTAAAGTGCCAGATCAACTGTTAAAGAATGCTGAACAAGAACTCAAAGCCAATACACCTGTTAAATCAGGTAATGCCCGTAATAAAACAAAGTTGCGTGGAGATAAGATCCGCAGTAACTATCCGTATGCTGGAAGATTAGATAGTGGGTGGAGTAAACAAGCACCAAATGGTTTTACAGAACCCACTATAGACTTCATGGGTAAGAATATAGATAAACTAACAAAGAGAATATAACATGGCTAAAGATATCAGTGTAGCATTAGAGTTAGACAGTAAACAGTTTAATCAAGGTATTAAACAAAGCACTACTTCAGTAAAACAGTTTGGCGATGAATCAAAAGCCAGTTTTGCTAAGTCAGCCGCGGCAGCCGCCGCACTTGCTGGAGCATTTGCTGGATTGCGTAAAGGCTTAAATGTAGCCGCAACATTCCAAGACTTACAAAGTAGTTTGAATACTGTATTTGGTAGTGTTGATGCTGGAACAGCCGCATTCAAAAGAGTTACTGATATAGCAAGTCAAACACAGTTCTCTGTTCAAGATATCACAAAGGCATTTATAGCACTAAAAGGTTCAGGCATTGAACCCACAGAAGATACCATATTAACATTTGCCAAAGCGGCGGCTGTTACCATAGACCAAATAGGCTCATTTGAGGCAGCCATTAGACTGTTATCAAGAAGTTTTGCTGGTGGTGTTGGATTAGAAGAACTAAACGCACTAAATGACAGAGGTGTCCCAGTATTCACAATCCTCAAAGAAAAGTTAAACATAACAAAAGATGAAATAAATGCGTTCTCCAAAACAGCAGGTGGAACAGCAAAAATCATTGAAGCATTAGGTGAAGGTATCAATGAAAAGTTTGGTGATGCGTTAGCAAATAGATTAGAAAACACAAACCAAAGAATAAGCAACTTCAATGACCAGTTAAGCATACTGGCAAACAATGCCTTATCAGATACCAATGAAGGTTTTGGTGAACTGTTAAAGAACTTAACTGAAACCATATCAAACTTAAACAGTAATGTAGAAAAAATAACCAAAGTTACTGATGCCTTTATTGATTTAGCAAAAGCAATAGGCTTATTGTTTATAGGTAACAAGATAGGTAAGTTCACAGGTTCATTTGTGACCAACTTAGGCAGAGTAAATGCTTCAACATTAAAATCAGCAACAGGATTCACCGCACTTAAGACAGGATTAACAGCACTTGGTAGACAGTTTGGCTTTATATCAATGAAAACAGCAAAACTAAGCACAGGAGCAAGACTTATATTAGGTTTTGGTGCTTCTATAAGTGGTTTACTAACTGGAACAGCAATAATAATGGGGTTAGTAGCCGCATTTACGGCACTAAATGCCATATTATCAGATTCACCATCAGAGTTTGATGTGATGAAGGATGCTATAGACAAGGCATCAGGCGCATATGACAGAATAAATGACAGATTACTGATAGCACAAGAAAGATTAAAGCATTATCAAGAACAAGGTGACAGAGGTAAGTTTGGTGGTGGCACCAGTTACATTGAAAATGCTCAAAAACAAGTTGATAGACTAACTGACTTATTAGCAGAAAGTAAAAAAGAACTAACAGCACTACAAGAAAAATACCAACAAGCGGCAGGCATGGTAGGACCACCATTACCACTTGGATTTGTTAGAAAAACCAATGATGAAAAAGAAACAAGCAAGTTCTTAGATGACCTTAATGCTAAAATAGAAGGTGTTAATGACAACTTCCGTAGCACAAAACAGTTCAAGATATACATAGACAGTCTCAAAGAGATTGAAAGCCAAATAACCAGCAATGAAGAATGGATAGAATATGAAAAAGCCATAAGAAAAGTTGAAACAGCATTTAATATGAGTGTAAAAGATCTTGAAGTAGTAAAAACAAGATATCAAGAACTAAATGATGAAATAGGCCAAGTAGATGACTTTGAATCATATAATGCTATGCTTGACACTATCAATGAAGCATTGAAAGATGGTGATATCAACTTAGCACAATACAAGTTAGCAGTTAGTTTACTCAAAGACAGTTTATCAGAATCAGAAGTAGGCATGGCAGTATTCTTAAATGGTATAGCAGATATTGATACGGCTATATCAAATGATTTAGCAAACGCATTATTTGAAGGTGAAAATGCCATAGACAGTCTAAAAGCCACATTCAAAGACGCAATCAAACAAATGATAGCAGACACAATAAGATTAATGGTAGTCCAAACAGCCTTAAAAGCAATATTTGGATTCTTTGGATACACGGCAGACTTTGCTCCAACAGGAGGCATAAGCAGTCTTGAAAAGAGAGCAAGTGGTGGTCCAGTAATGAAAAACAAACCATACATAGTAGGTGAAAAAGGACCAGAACTATTTGTGCCAGGAGCAAGTGGTGGTATAGTGCCTAATCATCAAATAGGTGGTGGCAGTCAAACTATTAACTATAATATAAATGCTATAGACACAGCCTCATTCCAGGCAAGAATAGCACAAGATCCTCAGTTCTTACATGCTGTGGTAAGCAAAGGCGCAAATGATTTACCATCAGGTAGGAGATTTTAATGAGTTTTCAAACAATAATAAACAATAGCACAAACATAACCATAAACAATATGCCTATTACAGGTGCTGTCATGAGTAGAAGTCAAAGATTAAAGACAGCAAGTAGAGGCCCTGCTATATACACATTTGAAGTTAATGTAGCAAGAGCATTTGAATGGAGTGGTGCTAACAGAGGTATGTTACAGGTATTACAAACAAAGAATACCACCACAGAAGAAGAAATAAAACTCAGTGCCACGACTGGTATGGGTTATATCATGGGTTATGCTGGAACAGTGGCTAACTCAGAACTTGCTAAGTTTGATATATTCTCATTTACTGGATCAACAATGGTTATAGATATTAATGCCGCAACTATATCAGCGGCAGATACCATATTTGATGTAGGTGATTACATACAACCAGCAAACAGCAGATACACATATCAAGTAAAACAAGCAGTATTAGGATCAGAAATAGTAGCAGGACAGTTTACTTTACAGTTAAACAGAAATGTATTACCAAGTTCATCAGATGGTTTTGTTAACATAGTAGGACAAGCACTAAATGTTGCTAACAACTGTACTTTTCATGTTAAATGCTTGAAGATGCCTACGCACACATTGATGCCAGGTAAGTTATTTACATTTGATGGCAGTTTTCAGTTCGTAGAGGTAATATTATAAAATGGCAACAACAATAACACCAGTAGTAGGAGCAACAGACATACAAACAGTTATGTTCATAGAGTTAGGCCCTATAGAAGGCACAACTTACTACATAGCAAACACATATAAGCCTTACACAATAGGCACAACCACTTATACAGCACTTGGCAGTCTTGTAGGTATGACAAATATCAAAGATGAGTTGCGTGTTAGTAATGGTGATATAGGTGTGGTGTTTAGTGGTATACCCACAGACCAAGACTATGTAAACTTGGTGTTAAACAGCAAAGTAAAGGGTGCTCCAATAAAGATCAGCAGAGGATTTATTGACAATAATGGTAACCTTGAAGGCAATACTGTATACACAAGATTTAATGGTATTATACATAACTACAGTATTTCAGAAAGCAGAGAACAGTTTAGCACAGAAACTTATCATAGTGTAACTCTACAATGCTCTAACATAAACACTATATTAGAAAATAGAATAGCAGGTAGAAAAACCAATGAACAAGGTATGAAAGCATACTATCCAAATGATGGCAGTTTTGACAGAGTAGCAACACTTATGTCAACAGCATTTGATTTTGGTAAACCAGCAAACTCAAATGGCACAGGTAGTGCTGGTAGTGGCAGAGGTGGTGGTAATAATAGATCATCCTCGTCAAAATAATGAATAGAAAAAGGATATACAGATATGAAAGTGAGACCAGCAACACAGGCAGATGATGATGCCATTATTGAAATATTAAAACAGTTTGCGGAAGAACAACCATTTGGTAAACTGAAAATACATGCTTCAGCATACAATGATCACCATGTTAGAAAGGTGTTAAGTGCTATAAGAACAGGTGGATTATGCTTGTTAGCAACAGAAAAAGAACAAATAGTAGGTGTGTTCATGAGCGTGGTATTACCAGATATGTGGTTACCAAATATGCGTATCATGAATGAACTTGTTTGGTGGGTTGATCCACAGTATAGAGATACCAGTGCTGGATTAAGATTACTAAAAGAATATACAAAGGTAGGAGAGAAAATGGTAAACAAAGGTGACATTCACACATTTACACTAACCCTGTTAGAAAACTCCCCTAAACTAAACATTGAAAAAAGAGGTTGGTCACCAGTAGAGACTAACTATGTATTTGGAGAAAAATAGATGGCAGTATTCTCAGCAATAGCGGCTACATTTAACTACTTGGTATACACAGGTATTGTGTTAGTAGGTGCCGGTGGCGCAGGAACATTATTGGCTATTCAAGCCACAGCCGCATTACTTACAGGTGCTATAGTTAGTGGTGTTAGTAAAGGTATAGGTAAAATGCTTATGCCAGACTTTCCCACAGGAACAACAGGCACAAATGCTGGAGTAAGAGTTCAGTTAGCACCAGATACAGGATATAGAGTTCCTGTAGTATATGGTTCAGCATTTCAAAATGGTATTATAACAGATGCCGCAATAAGTTCAGACAATCAAACAATGACCTATGTGTTAACATTAGGTGAAAAAACAGATGGTAATACCACATGTGGTGATATATTCTGGAATGACAAGAAGTTGGTATTTGGCAGTTCAACATCACCAAATGTAACAAGCACAATAGACGAAGATGGCACAACAAGCACAGATTATGCTAACAATGTAGAAGTATATGTGTATGATGGCTTTGGCGATAACCCAATAAGAGGAACAGTAGATGCTTACACATTGGTAGACCATTGGACAAGCACAGAAAAGAACTCAGGCACAATATTTGCTATCATAAAAGTAACATATGATCCAGAAGCACAACTTACTGGCTTGGGCACAATGACTTTTCACCTCACTAACAGCATAAACAATCCAGCAGATGTATTTGATGACTTTTTAACTAACACAAGATATGGTGCCGGCATAGCCAGTGGTGATATAGACAGCACTTCATTACAACAACTTAGAAGTTACAGTAATGAACTAATAGATTACACTGACCAAAATGGTGCCGCACAACAACAAGCAAGATACACTATAAATGGTGTGGTAAACACAGCAGAAGACTGTAGAACAACCATTGATAGACTGTTAACAGCATGTAACAGTTTCTTTACATATGATGCCAAAATAGGCAAATGGAAAATAACACCAAATAAAACACAAAGCACAAACAATATACCTGTGTTCAATGATGACAATGTGTTATCAGAATATAAGTTTTCAAGCACAGCACTTGAATCAGCATTCAATAGTGTAGAAGTAGAGTTTCCAGACAAAGATCAAAAAGACAAAAACAACTATGTGACCATAGACTTACCTGCTAACTTGCGTGAAACCAATGAACCAGACAATGGCATGACATTGAGAATGGAGTTTGTTAACAATAATGTTCAAGCAGAGTATTTGGCAAATCAACAACTAAGACAAACCAGAGATGATTTAGTTGTGATGTTCACAGCAGATTATACCACATTAGGCATAGACGCAGGTGATCTTGTTAAGATATTTGAAGATCAAGTATATGGACAAAACAACAAAGTATACAGAGTAGTTCAAACAGTAGAAAAAGAAGCAGACAATGGTATGCTCACAGTAGAGTTTACATGTCTTGAGTATAACTCAGATGTATACACAGTAGAACCAATAACAGAGTTTACACCAGCACCTAACAGTGATATTACACTATTTAACCGTGTAGGAACGCCTACAACGCCCACTGTTGACAATGAAAGAAGTTTACTTAGTTTACCCGCATTTGATATAAACACTAACACACCAGCAAGTGGCATATACACAAGAGCAGAAGCATGGTTTGACACAAACAGTAACATGTCAAGTAAAAAACTGTTAGCAACATATAGATCACCAACAACTATAGGCACAGGCACAGAAGTAGAGTTCACAATCAAAGGTTTAGCCAGTGGCACATACTATTATCAAACCAGAGTAGGTAATGATGAGGCATTTGGACCATACAGTAGCACATCAAGTGCTCACAACTGGACAGCCAATGTATTAATCAATCCTATTACTATTATAGACAGCAATGAACCAGTGCTAACAGCAGTTAATGGTAACTTGGTTGTTAACTCAGGCAGTATTGGCACAACATACTTAGATAGTGCTGTTAATACCATATTAACCAATGCGGCCAGTGCCGTAGTAGTGCCAACATATAACTATTTCACAACTACAAATGCCGCGGCACCAAGTGATAGTGTGTTTAACAGTCAAGTAGGCAGAGATCCTATTGAAGATGACATAGTTGTAGCAACCAAGAGTGGTGACACAACAGTTCAAAAAGGTTATATACACAATGGCACAAACTTTGTTGAAAACACAAACTTCTTTAGTGGTGGCTTAATCACAGACGGAACTATAGGCGCAGATGCCATAGTTGCTAACACTATTACCACAGATAAACTTAACTTTACTCCAGTTACTTCAGTAGCAGGTGTAACAGGTGCTTCAATATCAACAGGACAACTTAGCACCGCAGGTCTTAGGTTTACCACAGACGCCGTAGCATCAAGTTTATTATCAGGCACAGTTGATGTAGCAAATGGTGGAACAGGCAGAACATCAACAAGTTCATATGTAGCAGACTTAAATGCTCAAGGTTTGAGATTAACATCAGAAACAGTTGACACAGGATTACTAACAGGTAGTGCTATACCAGAAAGTCTCGGTGGCACAGGTGTTACATCAAGAAGTGCTATGTATTCAGCAGATGGTGTTAGATTAACATCACAAACAGTTCCTCTAAGTCAAACAACAGGTGTATTACCAACAGGACAGGGTGGAACAGGATCAAATAGTTTAAGTGCTATGTTCACAGCAGAAGGCGTGAGATTAGACAGTCAATCAGTTCCTTTTGCTGATGTAACAGGATCAGTGCCAGAGTCACAAGGAGGCACAGGAGCAACAAGTTTAAGTGCGGCCTTAACAGCAGAAGGTGTTAGATTCACATCACAAACTATACCATTTGGTGAAATAACAGGCAC
>Ga0181390_1000652_pt1 | contig 15842 bp, 15 predicted proteins | sample 13SPOviralmetaG_FD_130085 | JGI IMG/M metagenome (GOLD analysis project Ga0181390, IMG submission 130085) | Marine viral communities from the oligotrophic San Pedro Time Series (SPOT) site, San Pedro Channel, CA, USA - 13 SPOT_SRF_2010-07-21 | ecosystem: Environmental > Aquatic > Marine > Strait...
ATAAGATAGATCTATCAGTCAGACAGAAGGACAAACAGAACAGGGTGATCCTGCTGCTCAATCCTAGCACAAAGGAGCATTTCATCTATCAAAGATTTTACCAGGACAGATCTGTTGATCCTGGAAGCAACTTCTCAAAAGGTGATACAACTTACATTCATACAACCTACAAAGACAACATCAATAATCTATCAAAGAGCTACATTGCCCAGATAGAGAGAATGAAGCAGAGGAGACCAGAGAGATACAAAGCTGTCATTGAAGGGAATTGGATTGAGAGATCAGAAGGAGTGATCTACACTAATTGGAAACTAGGAGAGTTCCAGGAAGTATCTCCAGCAATTTTTGGTGCAGACTTTGGATTTTCCCAGGATGAAAATGTGCTTCTAAAAACATCAATTGACAAAGACAGAAAGATCATCTATGTACAGCTATGCTTTTACATCAAAGCTTTGACCACATCAGATCTCAGAACACTCTACAGAAAACATGCAGGAGATTCTCTGATCATTGCAGATTCCAGCGAGGTGAGGCTCATCCATGAACTCAAAAGCACATGCAACATCAAACCCAGCATCAAAGGTCAAGGGAGTGTGACATTTGGCATTGCCATGCTCCAGGACTATGATCTAGTGATCCACAATGATGACCAGGCTGTGCATCTAGTCAAAGAGCTAAACAACTACATCTGGCTAGATAGAAAATCAAACACACCTATTGACAAATACAATCATGCACTTGACAGCCTTAGATATGCAATCAGCTATCAGCTTAAAAACCCATACCAGGGACAATATAATTTCCTATAGAATCCTAGACCGATAAACACAAACAGATCCGTTTTATAATAAATGAAAACACAAAAGCTTACAGTACCAAACAAACTCTCAGAGCTTACTCTGGGACAATACCAGAAATTCAACAAGATCCTGGGCAAAGATCCAGATCTAGACTTTCTAAGAAAAAAGACAGTTGAGATCTTTTGTGGAGTTCCACTCCCAGAAGTTGATCAGTACAAGTTCACATCAATTGTTGAGGTCACAGAGATCATCAACAAGATGTTTGAAGAGAAACCAAAGCTGATCCAGAGGTTTGAAAAGGATGGCATTGAATATGGATTCATCCCTGTGCTGACAGATATGACCTTTGGAGAGTTCGTAGATCTAGACACTCTCATGAGTGATTGGGACACCATGAATGATGCAATGGGAGTTCTCTACAGGAAAGTAAAGCAGAAGCACAAAGATCAGTATCTGATAGAGGACTATGACTCAGACAAAAGAGTAAACATGAAAGATATGCCTCTGGATGTAGCTCTGGGAGCAATTTTTTTTTTGCAAAGTTTAAGGAAAGAGTCTCTGAAACATTTGGAGTTCTATTTGCAGAAACAAGTGAGAAAACTGTCTCCACAAATGAGGAAGCACTTGGAGAGAATTTCGGCTGGTGGACAGCCTTCTATCAAATTGCAAAAGGTGATTTGACAAAGTATGAAGAGATCTCAAGGCTCAACTATGCAGCATGTCTGACTTGGTTAAGTTTTGAAAAACAAAAGACAGAGATAGAACTAAAAAAAATAAAAAATGCAAAACAAAGCTGAATTGATCAACTCACTTTATGACAGGAGCTTTCTCCTGGATGATGAAGAGATCATCTTATCTGATGGATTTGAGAATGCACTCATCGGAATCTCAGCATCAGAGCCAAAGGTAGCAATCTATGATTTTTGGAAAGCAATTGATTGTGTCCTGGTAGCAGACAAGGAAATGAACTTTGATGAAGCACTAGAATGGCTTGAGGAGTTTGTGACAATGAAGATTGAAACAGTTGAAGAGCTGACCCCCATTTTTATTAAAACAATATGAATACATATTTTAAAGTCATTGATGATCTCCAGGAGGCTGCTATTGCAGAGCCTTTTGTGAACAAAGTCACCCAGGGAGACATCACAGAGATCGACCTCAACAGATCAAACATCTATCCTCTCTGTCATCTCCAGGTGCAGAATGCCACAATCAATGCAAACACAATCTCTGTAGATGTAGGTGTGATCCTTATGGATCTAGTTGATTTCTCAAAAGAAGAGAACACATCAGAACTCAGAGGAAACAACAATGAGATTGATGTGCTTAACACACAGCTTGCAGTTGCAGGAAGATTGCATGCAGTCCTGGAGAGAAAATCAGACTACAGAAACAGCTATCAACTAGACACTCCCTTCTCATGTGAGTTTTTCACAGAAAGGTTTGAGAACAACCTGGCAGGAGTTGCTGCATCATTTACAGTGACAATGCCAAACACTATGACAAGCTGTTAATGGAAGCAACAGATCTCAAATCACTAAAGAAAGCACTCAATAGATTTGGAAAGACAGTTGTCTCTAAATCTAAAAGAAAGCTAAAGAGCAACTCTAAGCTTGCCAAATCTCTGGATTATAGTGAGCCAAAGATTGACACAAAAAAGGGCATCATAGAGCTTGAATTTTATGCAGAGGATTATGCCAACTTTGTAGATCTTGGAGTCCAGGGAGCAAATCCTGGAAAGCTTCCTCCAGGAGCAAAGAGAAGAGGAAAGCAACAAGCACCTAGAAGTCCCTACAAGTTTGGATCTGGTAAGTACAAAGGCAATGGAAGGCTCAGAGATGCAATTGACTCCTGGGTAGTCAGAAAAGGCATTCCAGGAACAAGAGATGATCAAGGGAGATTTGCAAAAAGAAAGAGCCTAGTGTTTCTGATTACTAGAAGCATCTATCTATCTGGGATCAAGCCTAGTCTATTTTTTACAACTCCTTTCACAATAGCATTCAAGCAGCTCCCTAAAGACATCAAACAAAGCTTTGCTCTAGATATTGAGCAGAGACTAAAAACAACAGCAGAAAAATGAGTACAAAAATCAATGTCAGAAGTCCTTTCTATTTAAACTTGACAGAGCCTGTTGCACCTACTCCACTCTTTCAGTGTGGGACAGCAGACATTCAGAACTTAACAATAGATCAGCAAGGTCAAATCAATCAGCCAACAACTGCACTAGGAACAGTGTTGTCAATCACAACATCAGACTCTGATTTCAGCAATGACAAGTTTGCAACAGTTACAACTGCAACAGATAGAGATCTCACAGTGAGAGTTTCTATTCCTGCACTCTACTCAAACTCTGCTGATGGATACATAGACTGTGACAAAACAGTTGAGCAGCCAGCTCTGATAGTTACACAGCCAACTCCATCAGATCCTCCTGTGACATGTTCTGGAGGAGTGACAGCAAATGGATCAATTCCTGCAGTTGCAATTGATGTAGATGGTGACTCAAGCACAGTGAATCTCAGCAGCTATTTTACAAGCTCAGATCCTATCTCTTCATATAGCATCTACACAGCAAATCAGACTCTAGTCAATGCAAGTGTTTCTGGAAACACATTGACAATCTCATCAAATGCAATTGGAGGATCAACAAATGTGATTGTTTCTGCAACAGATGGAGGATCAAACACATGTACAGCATCTCAATCAATAGCTGTCACAGTTAATGCAGCAAGTCAGACATTTTTGTGTTCACTAGCAGGCTTCTCTGGAGGAGGGATTGCAACAAATGGCACAATCACAAAACCAAACTCAGTTGCTGATGTAGGAACTATTAGAACAACCTCTGGTGATGCAAGCACAAACATTACAAGCTATCCTGCAAACACTACAGGATCAGACAGATCAGTGACATTGTTTTTTGATCTCACAGTGCCTGCTGGCTATGCAAACGCTGGAGCAACAGTTGAGTGTTCTAGAGAATTTGTGCAAGATGCAAGCTTGCCGACATTTATTTGCCAAACAGCAACGCTCTCTGGACAGAAGATTTCAACATCTGGGATTGTAGATTATGGATCAGCAGCTCTAGGATCTATCACAGCACACACATCAACAGCAGCAGATTTCAGCAATGGTAAATTTGCAGAGGTCTCTAGTGATACTCCTAGGACAGTATCATTCACTGTGACTATTCCTAGCAGTGGCTACACTAACTCTGGAAACACAGCTCTTTCATGTCCTGTGCCTATAAATCAACCAGCAAAAGCAAATCCATGTGGATCTAATAGCTACAAAATAAGCACAGCAATGCCTGCTCGTAAAGATTTCTGCACAGGATTATTTCCTACATCAAAATCAATTACATCAAATGCAGTGAGCATCACAACAGCACTTGGAAAACAAGTGTGTCAGAACAATGCTCCAATGCTGGGAGGCAACTTCTACTATGCAGTAAGTGTGAACAGAGTATCTGTAGGAACAGGGACAGGAAAGTTTTTCTTGTGGCAAATAGATGATGAAGGCATCATCAGAGATGTTGCAACACACACATGTCCAACTTCTGGGAGTGGACTAGGAACAGGAAAAGGAGGCTCACTTTAAAATCTAAAAAATGGCACTAGGATCAATTCAATTGCAACTCTACATCTACTCTGGAACTGTTGGCTCATATTCAGCAGCAGATCTCAAGTACACAATCAACAAAGAAAGACTAGGAACAGAAAACAACATTGTCCTGGAGATAGGAGAGCTTGTCAGAGATCACCTTGAAATCACATTCAATGATGACTATCAATGTCATGCAAAATGGGTCTCTGCTGTTGTTTACTACAAAGACCTCCAGGGAGATTTGCTAGATCACAGCAATCCAGAGATTTTCAACTATCTAGCAGTTGATGGATATGGCTATTTTGAGGATGAAATCAATCCAGAGCTTTCCAGGAATGCACTGATCACCTCTGACAACATCTATCTTCCAGAGGGAACACCAGGAAAGCTTCCAATCTTTGCAGAAGGAGTTGGCAAAGTAAGGATTGACAGCACAGACACACAGATCACAGACTCTGGAAACAGCAATCAGAAAATTCAGTATGTGACAATCCCTGCAGACAGCAGTGAGATCAAAGTCTATGACACAGATGACACTACACTTCTGAAAACAATCACAGTGACAAACATCTGTGAGCCAAAGTTTACAAGCTACAAATTGAGCTTTGTCAATCAATATGGAGCATTCCAGGATCTTCATGTGTTTAAGAAGTCAATAGAAAGCTTTGATGTAGTCTCTGAGAGTTACAAAGCAAACACAGTGAACAGATCTACTGTACTCTACAGCACTGCAGCAGCACAAAAGCAAATCACAAATGTCAATGCAACAAAAAAGCTCACAGTCAACACAGGCTTTATAAAAGAAAACATGAACTCTACAATTGAGGAGCTGCTTTTGAGTGAGAACATTTACATCAGATTTGAAGGAAAGACTCTTCCAATTTTACCACTCACAAAAAGCATGACTCACAAAACACATCTAAATGACAAGATGATCAACTACACTTTAGAGTTTGAATTTGCCTTTGACAAAATAAACAACATCAGATAAATGCTACAGCTACAGCTCTACATTGAGGGACAAGAAGTTGAGATGTTTAAAGATGAGTCAATCACTTTGACACAAAACATCACAGATGTAAAAAGGATTGATGCAGTTTTGACAGATTACTCCAGGAGCTTCACAGTTCCAGCGAGCAAAAACAACAACAAGATCTTCAAGCATTTTTACAACTACTATATTGATGGCTACAATGCAAAGATCAAAAAGGTTGCTGATCTACATGTAAACTATAAGCCATTTAAAAAAGGAAAAGTCAGATTTGAAGGTGTCAATCTAAAAAACAATAAACCAGAAAGCTACAAGCTGACATTTTTTGGTGACACAATCAGACTCACTGATGTCCTGGGAGATGATAAGATCTCAGCACTGACTGAACTTAGTGCCTTTGACTTCGTTTACAATGACACAAACATTGCAGCTTACATGGCTGATGGCTTAGACAACAACATAGGAGCTGATGACATCACAAATGCTGTGATTTTTCCACTGATCACACACACAAACAGGCTCATCTATGACTCCTCTGCTAATCAAAACAACAATGTCTATCCATCTGTAGGAACAGACAACAATGGGGTTTTGTTTTCACAGCTAAAGCCAGCAATCAGAATAGATGCAATCATCAAAGCTATTGAGCTGCACTATGACCTGGAGTTCTCAGATGATTTCTTTACAAACACAAATTTCCCCTACAATAATCTCTACTTGTGGATGCACACAAAGAGTGGAGGTCTGTTTGAGGATCAACAAAAATCAAAACAGTTCAAAAGCTATGATCTTGTAGGCAAAGCTCAAGATGAGCTGATCATCAGATCAAACAACTTTGCAATCAACAACACAAAAAAGAGAATCCAATTCAATCTGGACTTCACAGTTGATCCTGGAGATAATACAGCAACCTACAATCTAGTGATCCATAAAAATGGAGAGGAGTTCAGAAGATTTGACAGCTTAACAGGAGACACAAAAAATGGAACAGCTCTAGGTCAAACAATTGACCACATAGAAGTTGACAATGGTCAGTTTTCTGTTTTCATAGAGACCTCTGCTGTGACTACATTTGACCTGGAGATTTTTGTACAAAGACAGAACAACTTTATAGGAGGAGGGAAAAGAGACTGCAGCTTGACATCAACAATCACAACTGTCTCAGATGCAAATTTCAGTGTTCCTGCTAATCTTCCAGAGATGAAAGTCATTGATTTGCTCCAGGGACTCTTCAAGATGTTCAACCTAGTTGCCTACATCAATGATGATGATGTCATTGTAGTGCAAACTCTTGATGATTACTATGCAAGCTCTACAAAACTCTGGGACTTTACTCCCTATGTTGACTCTACAAAGAGCCAGGTTGATAGTCCTATACCCTACAGACAAGTCAATCTAGGATATGAAGGGACAAAGACATTCCTGGCTGCTAATTTTAACAGCATAAACAACAGACCCTGGGGACAAACAAACTACAATGAGGACAGCTACTTTTTAACTAATGGCAAAAAAGACAAGTTTGAGGGTGAGACCTATGAGGTCAAGCTGCCTTTTGAACACATGCTCTTTGAAAGACTTAATGATCTAAACACAGGAAATCTCACTAAGGTACAATGGGGATGGCATGTTGATGAAAAAGAGCAAAAGAGTGCAGAGATGCCATTGCTTTTCTATGCTGTGCAAGCTATTACTTCAATAAGTGCAAGGAATCTTGGAGGCACAAAGGTCACAATTAATGCACCCTACATGCCAGCAAACTCTGCATCTGTTTTCTCTGATTATATAGAGACAGCAATGTCACAGTCATTGAATTTTCATGCAGAGGTTGATGAGTATGCCTTAGTCAGCAATGAAAAAACACTTTTCAAGACTTACTATGAAAGTTACATCAAAGACTTATTTGATGAGAGAAAAAGAATCACAAAACTGACTGCTGAACTTCCTATGAGCATCACTGAGGAGCTGAGTCTAAATGATGACATCAGAATCTTTGACAAAGTTTACAGAATAAACAGCATCACAACAAACTTTGAAACAGGAAAGAGTGAGCTTGAGCTTGTCAACATTTTAAGATCTACAAAGTTTGCATCTGTTGTTGACACGCTGACTTCACCTATTACAATCTTTGGTGTTCCTATAGACATCTCAATGACTGACATCACAGTTGACAACATACAGTACACAGTTGACAATGCAGGAAATGACAACAATGGCTTTACTCAGCCAGCTCTGATAGATGACACACCAGCACCGATCCTTCAAAATGTACCAAGTTCTATCCATGTTGATCCCTGTGAGGTCACAGCTCCAAGTCTTGACTTTGTGTCTGCAGTTGGATCAACAAGTCAAACAGAATTTCAGTTCAAAATCACACAGGGAGGAAAACTCTGTGACCAGGAGAATGTTGATGAATATGGATTCCTCATTGCAGATGCAGAGGCAACACTTACTGCAACTGATGACATTGACACATTAAAAACAGCAGCAGGAGTGCAGCTCATAATGGTAAACAAAGACACAGTGTATGCTGGTGCAGGATCTCCTCTAGATATGACAGCCTCTCCCAGAATAAAAAAGGCAACTGTCTCTGGATTAACACATCCAGCAACAAAGCATGCTAGGTTTTATGTGAAAACTAATGTCAATCCAGACTATGACACAGACAAAAACACAATCACAGCAGTTGTTTCTGTAAGCACAGACACAGGAGCTGGAACAAACACATCAACTGCAAAGAAGATGATCTGGGCAAACAATGCAGGACTCAGAACCGATGCAGGCTACAACACAATTCCAACAAAGGCACAAATAGAGTCAAACACTTACACACAATTCCATCAAGGGACATGTGGGAGCTACACAGAAAATCCTCTGAATTGGTTACATAACGGAACAGGACTCTATCCAGAAGTAGGCGATAGGATCTCCAGGAAACAGACTGCAGGAGTTCCAAACTACACAGGAGGGACAAATTCTTTTCAGTCAGTATATGGACAGACAACATACTTTGCAATCTCACTAGGAGACAACCTGGACAACTACCTAGAAAATGGCAAAAGCTATTATAGAGTCATAAAACAAATTGTCATCAAGTACAGCACAGCAGAAGTTGTTGCTGTTTATGATTGCAATCCGACTCTTCCAGCTTACAAGGGTGCAATGTACTACTTCGGAGCAGCATTGCCATTGTCATCAGAACTAATTATCAACCAGGGAGTTTGCAATAGACAAATTGGATTCATTGCTGGTGCTTCATCTGGTGTTGCCTTAAAAGGTGTTACTTCAATCAGTGGAGTGACTGTCCCTGTGACCTATGTTCCAGACTTCCAGATTGAACACAATGGAACAGGAAACAATCCAGAGGCAGGAGATCAGATCAGATTCTCAAGGGTGCATGGAATAGACATTAATACTTCATTTAATGGAGATCAAACAAACATCATGCAGCCAGATCAAGCTGTTGAGTTCGGTGTGAGCCTTTACAACATCAATTGGGGTGCTAGTCTTAAAAGCTTTGATTATCACCTACTCTATCTGCTGGATGATACAAACAAAGTCAATGGTGTTTTATCAATTAACAAGCTGACAGGAACTGTAGTGAATGCAACCTATTGTCCAACAACATTCTAAACATGATTAAAAACATCATTGACATGCTGGAGATATTAAAACATGATCACAGGGATCTAGGAGACCTGGAGAAGATTGCCCTAGGTAGAAACAAGATGCCAGAGTCTATCAAAGAAGGATTCAAACTAATAAGATACAAGCTATGAGCCAGGAAGTAAACATGAAACTAAAAGTTGATAGCAAACAAGCTGTCAAAAATGTTGATGCTGTCAATGATAGCCTCAAAGAAACATCACAAAAGTCAAAAGAAGCAACAACTGATGTTTCAGAAATGGGAAACCAGCTTGACACTGTTACAGGAGGAGCTGTTTCTGGTTTTAAAGGACTAATAGGGACACTAAAAAATGTCACAAAAGGTTTTAGAACACTAAAAGGAGTGCTTTTGACTTCTGGAATAGGTGCAATTGCACTTGCAATAGGAGCAGTTGCTCAAGCTTTTAGAGATTCAGAGGAAGGTCAGAACAAGTTTGCAAAGATCATGGGTGTGATAGGCTCTGTTGTAGGCAACCTTACAGACAAGCTCTCTGATCTAGGGATGGCAATTATTGAGACATTTACAAATCCTGTAGAAGCATTCAAAAACTTCAGCAAGTCAATCAATGATTTTGTTGTCAAAAAAATAGATCAGCTCCTGGGAGGACTTGGACTTTTAGGATCTGCTTTTCAAAAGCTTTTTGATGGAGATTTTAAAGGAGCTTTAGATGATGCAGGAACAGGCTTTCTAGAAATAAACAGAGCAATCAATCCTGCAGTCATTGCAACAGAGGCTCTTGTTGATGGCATAAAGAAAACAGTTGAAGCTACAAAAGAGCTAGGCAAAGAAATTGCTGCAGATGCAAAGTCAGCACAAAAGGTTGCAGACCTCAGAGCTAAAGCAGACAAAGCTGAAAGGGATCTGATTGTTGATAGAGCTGAAGCAGACAGAGATAGAGCTGCACTCCTGGAGAAATCTGTCGACAAAGAAAACTTCACAGTCCAGCAGAGAATAGAGTTTCTGAAACAGGCTGCAGCAGTAGAGGAAAACATCACAAAGCAGGAGATAGAAGCGGCAAGGCTTAGAGCTGAAGCAAAGACTCTAGAGAACACATTGTCAAAATCTACAAAAGAGGACTTGCAGGAAGAGGAAGAGCTGAAAGCCAGACTCATTCAATTAGAGACTGCTAGGCTTGTCAAACAAAAAGAAGTCACAGGACAGATCATTGCATTCACAGCAGAAGAGGCTGCAGCAAAGAAAGCTATTGCAGACAAAGAAGCAGCAGACAACAAAGCTAGGGAGGACAAAGCTGCTGCAGAGAAAAAAGAGAGAGATGACAAGGCTGCAAAAGACAAAGAAATTGCAGACAAAGCACTAGAGGACAGAAACGCTAGGATTGCAACTGAGGAGCAGAGACAAATAGATATGATCTCAGCAGCTAAACATGCAGCAGCAGACCAGGCAATTGCACTCTTTGGAGCTGAGACAGATGCTGGAAGAGCTGCTCTTGTTGCAAAGCAAGTTATGAACGCTATGGAGATGATGGAAGAGGCAAAAAAGACAATCACATTTTCTGCACAGGCAGCAGCTAGATCACAGATTGCAGTTGCAGAAGGTACAGCACAGACAGCAAAAGTAGGTTTTCCACAAAATATCCCAATGCTCATTGCTTATGGTTTGCAGGCTGCTGGAATAGTTATGGCAATAAAGCAGGCTGTCTCTGGAGCAAAATCTGCAGCAGGATCTGCTGGAGGTGGAGTCTCTGCTCCTGCTTCCAGGACTCCATCATTTAACATTGTAGGATCATCAGCACAGAATCAGATTGCTGAAGCACTAAATGGACAAAACCAGAGACCAATAAAAGCCTTTGTGACCTCATCAGATGTGTCATCAGCACAGGCTTTAGATCGAAATATAATTGAAACAGCTAAAATCGGATAATTATGAAAATAGTAGAACTAATCTTAGATGAAGAGAATGATGACATAGGAGTGTCAGCTCTGAGTCTAGTTGAAAACCCTGCCATTGAAGAGGAATGGATTGCTTTAAAAAGCCAGGAGGTAAAATTTGCACAAATAGATCAAGAAAAAAGAATCTTGATGGGTGCAGCTTTAGTGCCAAACAGACCAATCTACAGAAAGTCTGATGATGATGAGGAATACTACATCTTTTTTAATAGAGATACAGTCAGAAAAGCATCAGAGATGTTTTTTGTCAATGGCAATCAGTCAAGCTCTACTCTAGAGCATAAATACAAGCTAGAAGGCATGACTGTTGTTGAGTCCTGGATCATAGAGAACAAAGACAAAGACAAGTCTGCTCACTATGGTCTAGATCTACCAGAAGGGACATGGATGGTTTCTATGAAAGTCAATGATGATGACATCTGGAACAATTACATTAAAACTAAAAAAGTCAAAGGCTTTTCAATAGAGGCTTTTATGTCTGAAAAGGCAACTCAGAGACCTAAAGACAAAACAATTGATGAGAAGCTTGCTGAAATGGAAAACCAGGAGGCTGAATACATGATGTCAGAGGTCAAAGACATGCTAGGCTATGGCAAAAAGAAAAAGAAGAAAAAGAAAAAGTACAAGATGGAGTCCTATGCAGACTATCCTTCTGGAGTGAGCAACAATGCAAAAAAAGGAATTGATCTCAATGAGAAAAATGGCAACAAATGTGCAACCCAGGTTGGCAAAGTCAGAGCAACTCAACTTGCTCAAGGAAAAGCTGTGAGCATAGAGACTGTAAAAAGAATGTACAGCTATCTCTCAAGAGCTGGAGAGTATTATGATGAAAGTGACTCTTCTGCATGTGGCACAATATCCTATCTACTATGGGGAGGCAAAGCTGGTCTCAGATGGGCAGGATCTAAACTCAGAGAGCTAGATCTGCTTTCTGAAATGCTAGATGATGACAATCCATGTGAGGCAGGATATGAAATGATAGGAATGAAGATGAAAAATGGAAGGAGAGTTCCAAACTGTGTCCCTTTAGAGTCCCAGGAGCTAAAAACTATGATCATTGACACAGAAATGGCAATCATTGATGACAGACTTGCCTACAGTTCCCAAACAAAAGCAGAAGAGAAAGCAAAAGACCTAGGTTGTGAGGGATTTCACACTCATGATGTAGAAGGGCAGACCTGGTACATGCCTTGTGAATCACATAATCAGCAATAAATGAGAAAGAAATCAAGAAAGACAGTGAGCAGGATCAACAGAGTAGGTGGAGACAGAGCTTGTTTGTGTAAAGACAAGCAAACCTATGACAAAAAGTGTTGCACAGGAGAAACTCATGCCCAGGGAATAGGTACAATCTAAAAAAGGTCTAAAAATATGACCGACTTTGTGCTGCAGCTACGTTTTAACAGTATAAACATTTTAACTAAATGAAAGCAATAGACATGTTGAATCAAATCAAAGAGACATTAGGCATTGAGCTATCTGAGCAAAAGGTAGAGCTTGCAACAATGACTCTACAGAATGGGACAGAGATTGAAGCAGAAAGCTTTGAATCTGGACAGCAAGTTTTCATTGTTAGTGACTCTGAGGACTCTGTGCCTCTTCCTATTGGAGAATATACCCTGGACTCTGGGGAATCACTCTCTGTCACAGAGGAAGGAATCATAGGAGAAATCAAAGAAGCTGGTAGTGAAGAGCCTGCTGAAGAAGAAGCATCAGAGGTGGAAGCTTCTGAAGATGATGCTGCTGAAAAAGTGAAGTCAGAAGAGACAACTCACAAAGTAGTATATGCAACAAAGGAGGAAGTAGAAAACTTATCAAGCATGATCACTGAGATCAAAACAATGCTTGAGGCAAAAGAAGCTCCTGCAGTTGAAGAGAACGTAAATGACATTGAACTTGCTGCTGAGGCTGTGGAAGAGATTTCACACAATCCAGAAAGTGTCAGCACAGAAGCACAATCAACTTTTGAAAATGTAACTGTGTCAAGAGCAAAATATCTAAACAATCTAGTAAATCAATTTAATCAAGAATAACCATGGCAACAAGTCACACTTTTACTGATAACACATACAGCGGCAAAAAAGCTGCTGGTTATCTCTCAGCAAGTCTACTTTCTGGGAAAACTTTATCATCTGGCACAGTAGATGTCAGAGACAACATCCAGGGCAAAGAAGTGATCCAGGTACTCGCTTCAGATGCTAACTTAATTAAAGCAGCAAGCTGTGATTTCTCAGCAACAGGAACTTTAACAACTACAGAAATTGTCCTGCAGCCAGAAGAGTTCCAGGTGAACTTACAGCTTTGTTCTAAAAACTATCGCACAACTTGGGAATCTTTACAAATGAAAGGCATCAAGTCTGGAATTGCAAAAGATCTAGGAGACTTTATCCTTCAGCATGTTGCTGACAAGGTAGCTGCAAACATGGAAACAAACTTCTGGCAAGGAGCAAATGCAACAGAAGGTCAAACAGATGGAATCACTGTTCTAGCTGCTGCTGACTCTGATGTTGTTGATGTAACAGGAACAACTGTGAGTGCTGCAAATGCACCTACAGAAATGTCTAAGGTAATTTCAGCAATTCCTAACACCATCTATGGAGCAGATGACCTTTATCTATATGTGAGTACACACATCTTTAAGTCATTTGTATCAAGTCTTGGGGGATTCGGAAGTGGTGGCTTAGGTGCTGCTGGTTATGAGGACAAAGGAGCTACATGGTACAGAGGACAACAAGAGCTTTTCTTTGAGGGAGTGAAAGTTTTCCATGCACCAGGGATGCCAACAAATGACATGATTGCTACAAGAGCAAGCAACTTGATTTTTTCAACTGCTTTATTCTCTGAAAACAATGAAGCGACTGTCATCGACATGAGCAAATTTGATGGGTCTCAAAATACAAGAGTAATCTTGAGAGGGTCTCAAGGAGTAAACATTGCAAACGCTGCAGAGATCGTTTACTACACATAATTTCTAACTAACTAAAAACCAATAACAAATGTCATGTAGTATTTCAAAGGGCAGGGCAATAAACTGTAAGTCACAAATCGGAGGTTTGAAAACTGCCTGGTTAATGGATTTTGGAGGTTTAGGAACTGTGACTCTAGGGAGTAGTGATGAAGCAACTGATGCCTCTGGCACAGGGACTTTATTTCAATATGACCTAAAGGGATCTGGCAACACTATGGAGACAACAGCGAATGTGTCAAGAGACAATGGCACTTCGTTTTTCTCTACTGTTTTGTCCCTTTCTCTCCCAAAATTAACTAAAGAAGATCAAAAAGAGTTAAAGCTCATTTCTTTTCAAAGACTAGCAATCATAGTTGAGGACAGGAACGGCTCATTCTTTTTGTTAGGCAAAGACCATGGATGTGAACTCACTTCTGCTTCTATGCAGACAGGGGGTGCAATGGGTGATGCTTCTCAGTATGTGATGGAATTTACATCTGAAGAGCCTCTTCCTCCAAACTTTGTTGATGGAGCAACAGCAGCAAATCCAACTGCTGGCTGGAGTTCATACACTGAGACAATCACTGTAGGAACAAACAGCTAAAAATTCTCTTTGTGTTTTGTTTGGGGAGTGTTCTGTAAAAGACCTCCCCTTCAAACACATAAAAACAAACACAATGGCAAAAAAGACAAAAACATTTAAGGCATTTAAAAAGCCTTTTGACAGTTCAGAGTTTTCTGAGATCAGCAAGTCAGAACTGAAAAAAGAGATAGGTGACTCTGGAATTGAAGTTCTAGAGACAGCAGGAAAAGTGAAAACAGCACAGGCTATATACAAAACAAGCAAATGACAATCCTGGACAGATCATCATCTTCTCACACAATCAACTTTGTCCCCAGGAGTTATGACTCAACAGGATCAACTTCCTACAGAGTTGTCATCACAAATGAGACAAACAACACAGAGACCTATAATCAGACAACTAGCAGCTTTGCTGAGGTTGACTACTATAGAACACACACAGCAACATTTGGCTTTGATTCAAACAAAGACATGAGCTACATTTTAAAAATAACAGATACAGCAACATCAAAAGTGATCTACAGAGAAAAACTCTTTGTGACAGATCAGACAGCTTCTAGCTATTCGGTCAATACAGGACAATTCACTTTTGAAACAAGCTCTACAAATGACTATCTAGTTTATGAATAGCCTTGAAGTAATACAATTAGAAGCCTATCAGACTCCAGAAGTCATAGAGGATGCAAAGAAGGATTTTGTTGCTTTTGGCACATCTAATCTTTTTTATGATGAGCTTATTGATGTCTATCTAAACAGTCCGACATCACACAGCACGATCACAGGAATTGTCAATCAAATAGTGGGCAAGGGAATGCACGCACATAATGCTTCCAGGAAGCCAGATGAGTTTGCACAGTTTAGATCACTATTTAAAGCTAAAGATCTCAAGAAAATAGCACTTGACTACAAGCTTCTAGGAGAGGCTGCTATACAAGTGAGCTACTTACAGAAAAAAGTGGTCAAAGTATCACATTTTAATAGAGAGACACTAAGAGCAGAAAAGTGTGATGACAAAGGAGCAATCAATGCCTACTATTATCACCCAAAATGGAAAGACTACAAAGATGGAGACAAGCTCACCAGGATTCCTGTCTTTGGATCTGGTGCAAAAAATGAAATCTACATCATCAGAAGGCACATTCCATCTATGCACTACTATAGTGTCCCAGACTACATTGGATCTCTAAACTATGGAAAGCTAGAATGCTCAATTTCTGAGTTCCTGGTCAATGAGGTTGAGAACTCTTTCTCTGGATCTAAGCTAGTGAGCTTTGCAAATGGATCTCCATCAGTGGAGGGCATGAGAAAAATCAAACAAGAGATCACAGACAAGCTCACAGGAGTTCA
>Ga0181390_1000653_pt1 | contig 15836 bp, 23 predicted proteins | sample 13SPOviralmetaG_FD_130085 | JGI IMG/M metagenome (GOLD analysis project Ga0181390, IMG submission 130085) | Marine viral communities from the oligotrophic San Pedro Time Series (SPOT) site, San Pedro Channel, CA, USA - 13 SPOT_SRF_2010-07-21 | ecosystem: Environmental > Aquatic > Marine > Strait...
AGTCCGGCGATATCATCTTTCAGTAGATTTTTGATACGCAGGTCAATGTTCAGACTGCGCTTGCGAGGTAGCAGTTTCTTTACGTAATACCTGAGAGCATTCTCGCCCAAGTCACGTTGCTTTGCTGTACCACCTTCAATGCTGATTACAATCATTCTAGTTCCTTTTCTCATTTTGTACATACATTATACTACAGGCAGCAGAATATGTCAAATTCGTAAGTCTTTGATTTGATTGAGGTTTTGAAATTAGTTTTTTCAATGATATCAGTCACTTAGCGATACTAGCTGTCTCTCTAGGTCGGCACAGTAGCGTTCAGTAGCTTCTATGTCGTATTGACTGCCGGAAGTATAGTAGTTTTCCAGCTCACTTTCGGCTGAATTGAGTAGTTCGATTAGTGTTTCTTGGTTCATTTACTTGACTCCTTTATCAATTTAGAATACCATTATGACATGTATTAAGGTGATTGTCAAGTTATAAATAGTATAACACTTTTTACAGGTAATAGTCATGTCGGCTGAGATATTCGAAGAGTTTGCTTCCCTCTTAAATAAAAACATGAAAGTAAATAACTATCAGGTTAATCCTAGTCAACCTAAAGGATCTCCTGGCAGAAATGATAAATCTTACAGAATGATAAGAATGTTTTTGATCAATAAAACTAATGACACCAGTGATACTACTATACCAAAATTAAAAACTTTTCTTGAAAAAAATAAAAGCGTTAAAGAACTAAAATACAATGAAATATCTCCGAACAGCTCTAAGTTTCCTAGTTATACTTTGGAATACAAACAAGTCAAGTTCGATGTCATTGTAGCTAGGGGGGCAAACAAAGGTGAAAACTTTGAGCAGTCTACTATTAAAAATTTAGACTCCTTCTTTACAAATAAGACCGGTGTCGGAAATTTAGGTTCAGTCTTGAAAAAAATGAATGATGCTAATCCAGACTTCGCTAAATCAGAAATAATAAGAGCAGAAAAAACTCCCGGCACTACGCTGAAAGAAGGAGTAGAGTTGAGCAAGTTAGGAAGAATAATAAGCGATATCTCTCTAGTAGATAATGAAGGCAAAGAATGGTACGTATCATTGAAGGATATAAACGGAGACACCTTTAGTTCTTATTCTGGTGCGGCATCCTTGTTTGATAAAGATGGAAACTTACAAGCAGATTCAAAGGGTGCAGAATTTTTAAATTCATTCGGAGTTGACTTAAATAAAGTTCAGGCTGGTTTTGATGAAAGAGCAAATAAAAAAGTAAAAAGACCTAAGATACCAGTAAAAAGACCAAATCAAACTGAAATAAAGAAAATATTTGAAAGAGCCTGGGGAGTAGATTATTTCTATGTCAGAAGAGGTGTCCCTGAGTGGAAAGTTTTTTGGTTAGATAGAAAAAAACTAAATGAATTGTCTGAGAGGATGATAATAAAAAACATAAGATATCCTAGTAAGTCTTCTAAACAAATAACTATTGTTTGTTCTACTGCTAAACAAAACTATATAATAGAGATAAGAAATTCTAAAGCGGGTGAATATCCAAATGATACTAAATTCAAAGTAACCAGATAATGGCAGCTACACTCTTTTTTATATTTAAGCACCGAAACGAATACTTCATTGTAGATAACACGAAGGTTGACACTGTGCCTAAGCCTCGTGAAATGATTCTGCGAGGCTCTACCATTGAGCAGATAAGAGAAGCAGCCGCTAAGATGAAGCTTGAGATAACACACGACACCGCAAGAGCAAGGACACGCAAACACACCGAAGAAGGCAGACAGCGCATTCGTGAGGCTAAGTTAGGCGATAATCATCCTGCGGTGAAGAATGGTAGATCGCAAGAGTTTCGTGACAAGGTGTCTAAAACTATGACAGGCACTCGGCGTGGTGAAAACAATCCAATGCACGGTCACAAGCATCGAGACTCTACACGACAGAAGATGTCAGAGGCAAGACGCAAGCGTGGTAAATACAAATGGATATGTGGGCCTGAAGGAGCGACTATTATACCAGAGTATGAACCTATTCCTGAAGGATGGTTCGCTGGTAAAATATATGATCCTTACAAGCCCACTGATCTAGACGACTGAGTATTCGAAGTTATCCGTTTCAGCATTAGATCCTATCATAACAGCACCGTTGCTGATGTGAAACTTTGTAGCCATCTCAGTTTTGGGTGACAGAGTAACAATCCTAGGCCAATAACTCTTAGCAATCTCTGCGTGTTCTTGTTGAACAAATCTTAGTAAACACTCAACGATCTGCCTGCCTGCTCCCTTCTTGTAAGACCAAACAGTGTAAGGTGTCACAATCATTTCGTGTCCATCTGTGCTGTCTAAGTCTAACTCAGTTTCTGGCACACTACTAGTGTAAGCACAACAGATCACCGCTAGAACTTCAGAGCCTTCAACTAATGCGAACGCTTTCTTTCTACCAGTAGTTCTGTACTCTGCTGAAAGATGTGGTCGAACTGGATCATCTTTGATATAAGGAGTGAGTTGCTCAGTGTTGAGATGTACAAAGTTTCTCATTATAAAATTCCTAAGATTTTTTTGAAGCCGTCTTTGATTTGGGAGATGCCTTCTTTTTTACGGTCTTTTTTACAGGCTTATTATACTCCTCAATGCCAAGCAAAGGCAAACACTTCTCTAGTTTAGGATATATCTTCAACAGTGTACCATCTTTGACTGCTGTGAGAATATTTGCTTCTACTGACTGAACTGCTTCAAGAATATTGACCCATTGTTGCTCACGCTTCCAATCAGGTAGATTATTCATGTTACTGTTAGGATCAACAAACTGCTTTACCCTGCGCCACTCAAGCGTGAGTGTAGTCTCACCCATACCTTCAGGAATGTCATCTTCAATCTTAGTAGTCTCTGGCATGCCTTCAGGCAAGTTCCAATTAGGCTTCTCTGCACCTACACCCATGCGAACGATAGGCACTACTGTTTGATTTTTAGCACCCCATTCTTTGAGTCGTGCTACTTGCCCTTCAGGCTTCTTCTCTTCAAAGACCCACTTGAAGCCGTCATCAATTTGTCTAAAACTTTTAATCATCTTCTATCTCCCATTCAACTTCGTAACCGCCTTTGCGATCTGTCCACAGATCATCTTCACGATCATAATCAAAATCTTGCATGAAGTCAAAAAACTCATCAGACTCTTCTGCATAGTGTTCCATAAAGGAGTCTACACTGCCAAAGGTGTTGATGATATCTTCTTCTGGCACATCGTATGTGAACGTGCTTGTCATTTGATGATATTCTCTTTTCACAATTTCCATTAGAAGTCTCCAATAACTTCAATCATATTTTTCATGCGGTTCTTGATAAAATAATTCATCAACTGTGATCTATCACCGCCCTGTTGTCGTTCGTAACTACTTATAATCTCATCTTTAATGTCTTGTGGAGTTTTACTCAAATCAACAAGCAATTGATTACGATTGTATCCGTGTGACATGTCAGAAGTAATCCATTGTTCAGGCGGTGTCACTTTCCATTCTGCGAGAAGATTTTTACGAATAGACTTCTGTCGAGTGCCTTCTACGAAGCAGTTATCACCTGACAGCATGTTAGGCACACCGTCACCCTTGTCGCCTGTAATGATATGTTCCATCAGAACAGCCGATGCAGGCTCTTTGATCTTAATCCATTTCTTTTGTGCAGGAGCGTATTGCTTCACATTGCTCCATTTCTGAAGTTGATTGAAATCATGGTCTCCTGACAGCACGAGAAAAGGTATCTGTGATCCTTCATCGAACAAGCCGTTAGCTTCTCCTGCTGTTTGTGAATATTCAGCAAGCACACCAATCACATCGTCAGCTTCTGCACCGTCAACATCAATAACAGGATAAGGAAAGAATTCATCTAGTTCTGCTCGTATAGTATGAAGTGCTTCAAAGATAGCTGACCAGTCTAGATCACTGTCTGAACGAGCTTTCTTTCTGCCAGCCTTATACTGAGGAAACACATCTCGTCTCCAGTATCGTCGGTTATCACATGCAATAATTAATTCTTCACCAAACTCTTGTGAGAACTTATTTTTGTACGAACGAATTGTGTTAAGAATCATATGACGAAGAAGTGGAAGATCGACATCTATATTAGAGCCGCCTCTGTGTCCCACTTCTCCCATGAAGGTAGCGATTGCTACCTGATTAAAGTCTACTACCATCATCTTATATAATCCTCACAATAACCATATCGGGCAATAAGCGTTTTCGTGCTGCTAACTTCTTGCCTCTTACAGTGTCTACAAATTTGTGCAAGCCATTCTTTCTTGCTGCCATAAACTCTGGCATCTGTACTTCTGGCTTGCGTAATGTCTTCTCGTAAGACTTTGCGTCTGAATAGTTATCTATACTCGTACCTTTGACACCTAGTGTGCCTTCGTAGTCAGATGCATAAACACCTAGTTTCTTTCGCTTCACATCATACACCCAAACTTCTGATGCGCCAATGATGTCAACAGGATTCAAACTCTTGAGATTGAGTTCGGCAAACTCTGGCAAATACTTTAGCTTGCGAACAAGTTTAGTCTTGTCAGTGGGTCGTTTGCGCTTGATACGAACAATCTTCTTTGACTGTTTTGTCTCAAGCAATCCTGTCTGTAGATCATTGAAGTAAGCAAGAATGTTTTTCAGTGTTGACTTTTTGAGGTGTGAGTAGCCTTCGATAAGATCACTGTCACCATCTTCACTGCTTCTTGCTATCTCCAACTCTCTGAACTCTGTAGCGAGAACATCAAGTTCGGTGTATGCCTTAGACAGTTCGGCAGCATTCAACTTGGCATTGTCTATTAAGGTAGTGACATTCACTTTACCGTTTCGTACAATAACATCTATTGTGCCATCTGCCATGTTGATGAAGTCATTGAGATTGCTGCGGATAGGAACGACAGGTGCTTTTGGCGCCTCTTCTTTCTCTACAACAATTTCTTTTGCCTTCTGCACTAGATCATCTTTGATGCTGTTAAGATAAGTCACATGCGCTTCTGTCATGTAACCTAGCTTTGACCAAACATAACCATACTTGCCGAACATTACTAAGCGAGAGTCTGGCAGCTTGCTGATATGTTGCATATCTTCGGCTGACCAGTTCTCTTTCATCCACTTCTTGAGAGGTGCTACACCAGATTTCTCTTGCACCTCATAGTGGACGAAATACTCACAATCGCTGAACGCTTTAACACGGTCAGCCTCGTCAGTATATTCTTTGAACTTCTTCCAATCTGGTACTGGAAGAACATATGTGCTGCGTTGTCGTTTTGCCATAAAAGGACTCCTTTAATTGTTATAGTAATTATAACACCAGAAAGTCGCTTTGTCAAGCATTAATTTGGGGATCTGATATACTCATTCTGTACAGTAAAATCAATGACTTTATCGAACTTGATTGTTCGCCAGCCTTGCTTTTCTGTATCAAACACAGTCAGGACAGTAGGCGACTTCGCCTTTCCTGTACCCTTCGTTGCTGGTACTACATTCTCTTGTAGGGTACATTTCATGTTGCGAACAGTGCCGTCAGCCTTTTCAAACTGGACTTCACATTCATAACGTGTTAAGTAGTCTACTACTTTGCCTTGCCATTTTGCATCGTTACGTTCGGAGTGGTATGTCATAATTTATTTCCTTTCTTGTCAATTAACCATTCAAGTTTTTTGCGAACTCTTCTATCAAGCCGCTGTACATGTTGCATATCATCATCGGTGATTTCTATAGACTCTTCTGATTCTGATTCCTCAGTAGGTTCTATGCCGAAGTCTTCGGTGACTGTACCTGTATCCTCTATATCTTTATCTGACATAAAAGTAATGCTCTCACCTCTTCTTTCTTTCATACTCATATTAGCCGCTACAACAAGCAAGATAGCTAACGGATCAAATACTAGTATCAACAATATTATCACAAACCTTACTGTCTTGTCAAGCGTTTCTTTGTCTGTATTACCATAAATAATCTCAGCGACATAAAGTAGTGGCCCGACTTCTACCTCTATCAAAAGCTGCTCTGTCTCTAGGACTAACTTATCATCCGACAATAGGTCAATGGAGGCTATGGCTTCGTCAATGGAGGTGTTTAGTTGAGTTCTCTCGTCAGCTTGTCTTGCTCTAGTAGCCACAGCTCCATCATCACCTCTGATTCTGTCATAGTCGATGAGGGCTTGTACTGTCTCGTCTAGCTGCGAGAGTACCGTCTCAGCGTCTGTAATGCGTCTCTGTTCGCTTTCTATGCGCCTGTCGAGTCTAGCTACCTGTAGCGTGTTGTCGCCCGTAGAGACGCTGTGTTCGAGGTGTGCTTTACTTAGAAAGCCAAAGATGCCCATCGATGTGATGACGGACAGAATAATAACTGCTGCCGTAAAGTATGACTTCATGGCGAGTGCTGTCTTGTTCCAGTACCGATAAAGCCACGATGCTGTGACGAGTTTTGCCACTTCCAATACAACACCCATTGCGAGAATAGGTTCTGCCGCTGCTGGAAAGATTGCCATGAGACCGACAATCGAAAAATAACCTGCTACTGTAGATACTGCCAATGCTGAAAATAAAAGTAAGGCTATGAAGAACATTTTGGTGTCCACTCTATGGGCTCGAAATCTGCCAACGGTTCCTTGTTGAGTCGAATATTGAGCATGGAATTTAAACACTTAGGATCGTGTCGTTGTTGCCATTGTAGAAGAAACTCTTGCATTTTAGCCCACGACTTTTTGTCGTATTCAGCGAGTGTTTCCTTCTCAAGCTGTCCTTCGTATTCTAGGACATACCTGGAAGACCCATAATATTTTTCATAAAGTTTCTGTGTTTTACCAGAGTAACCTATGTAGTATGTACCATCAGGAAAGTAGGTGCAGTATACTCTATGTACCTGCGGTTCCTTCTTCTTCTTTTTCTTCGCTACCATCTAGTGTTCCTTCATCATCAGAAACACTATTTATATCTGGTTTAAGATTACTTTCGTCTTCGCCTTCATGGCCCCTTTGTCTATTTCCTTCGCCATTCAATTCTGTTAAGTCTTGTTGAGTCTTTCTGAAGTCTTTATCTTCTGGCATGCTTTTCATATAATCCTCCGCAGTGGTAAATTTCAAGTCGGTGTCGTTCTTCTTACCGAATATTTTATCCCAATTGTCTTCGAATTTTTTCTTGTCTACTTTTCGTTGAGCAGACCCTTTGCCTCCATGCCACTGTGTCATTACCAGTCTTCCTCTGTTTCATTCTCATCTGTAATAAAATCATCCAATGATGCTTCTATGTCCAATTCGCATCCACAAAACGAGCAAAAGCTAACAACATAGTGCCTGTCAGACATATCGTGCTTGACTTTATATTCAGCTTCGCACTCTTCGCACTCTATAGTTTTACTGATTATGATACTTGACATACTTCGATTCCTGCCTGTTCTAAAAAGTCTCTACCGCATCCCTTTGATGCTTCGTACTCATTTATATAGTACACCTGAGAGATGCCAGCTTGATAGATAAGTTTAGAACACTCGATACAAGGAGTGTGTGTAACAAATAAGGTAGCACTTTTGCTAGATTCGGTTGACTGGCACAGCTTCATTAATGCGTTAGCTTCTGCATGTAGGACTTCTGGTTTTGTCTTATACAAGGAACTGTCTGTAAGCATACCTTGCTTTTCTTTAAATGAACCTATATATGTTTCACAATTATTGTCCCAACCTGAGGGTGTGCCATTATAACCGACTGACAGTATTCTGTTGTCTCTTACAATAACACATCCTACTTTTAGTTTTTTTGCTGTAGATAGCATTGCTGTCTCTTTGGTTACTTTGACATAATACTGTATCCATCTATCACGAAGTTTTTCCCAATTATTCATGCCCAAACGTCACCCCAATCACCAGACAATGCGCCCCGGGCGTAATCTGTGCTGCGATTCTCAAAGAAGTTAGTGTGCGTAGGTGCATTGATCATTTCTTCTACCCACGGCAATGGATTCTTCTTCACTTTAAAGATGCCTCTGAGTCCAAGACTAATCAATCGTCTGTCAGCGATGTATCGAATGTATTTCTTAACTTCTTCTGATGTCAATCCTTCCATTGCTCCCATTGCAAACGCTAGGTCAATAAACTTATCTTCAAGCTCTACCATTCTCTCGGCTATAGAGTATATTTTACCTTTGAGGTCATCGTTCCAAATATCAATGTTCTCGTTGATATACTCACGAAATAGTTTGATCATAGCCTCTGCATGTTGCGTCTCATCTACAATTGACCATGTAACAATCTGTCCCATACCTTTCATCTTACCATGTCGTGGGAAGTTGAGCAGCATGATGAAGGACGAGAACAATTGCATGCCTTCAGTAAATGCTGAAAAGGCTGCAATGTTAGATGCGATTGTACCTTTGTCTTGAGTTTCTATTGAAAGCTCTTGCAGATAGTCGTGCTTATCCTTCATCGCATCGTATTCTAGGAACTCATTGTAAGTAGACTCAGGCATACCAAGAGTCTCAATCAAATGCGAGTAAGCTGCAACATGAAGTGCCTCTCTTGCTGCAAATCCGGCGAGCATCATGCGAACTTCTGGCTGCGGGAAGTTAGGCAGGTAGTTATTGATATAAGCACCTGCTACATCAATATCGCCTTGCGTGAAGAACCTAAAGATGTTTGTGAGAAATCCTTTCTCTGCGTCTGATAGTTTGCTCTTCCAATCTTTCACATCTTCGTTCATCGGAACTTCTGTGTGCAGCCAATGACTCTGCTCATGTTTTAGCCACGCATCATATGCCCAAGCATAGTTGAATGGTTTGAAGTATGCTCGTTCATCTGTTAATTTTAATTTTGTTGACATATTTACTCTACAATGTTTACTGGAATTGGTGTCTTTTTAATTGTTGGAAACTTGAACGAAGAATCAGCGTGATGAATTCTTCTATTTTTAGTTTCGTCGGAATAACCTACGCCCATCAGAAGAAGAGGCTCGTTGTCTAGTCCAAGAACTTCTTGCATTTTTTGTGGCTGAAAACAACCACAACAACCAGTAGAATACCCAAGCAATGAGCCAGTAAGATTCAGATAGCCCGCTGCGATACCGATTGCAGTGTTTCTGTCTTGTGCTTCAACTGCGTCAGTATCAAACTCAAATTCTGGATTAGGATGCTGCTGTACATTATCCTCAGAATACTTTTCAAAAACAACAAGTAAGTTAGCTAAGACTTGTGAGTTAGTTTGTGGTTGAAACTTTGCAGTATTCTCATTGATTGTAAGATAGTTACCAAAACCAACTGTATTAGCATGCGCTTTCTCGATAACATCTCGGTTAGTGATGAAGTGTACTTTGTAGAAAGCCTTGTTCTGCTTACTAGGACACTGCGTCACTGCTTCAAGCATTGTATCGATATCTTCTTGTGGAATTTCTTTTGACAAGTCCCAGTTTCTCTGGCAATGCTGGCTCTTGTGGATTACTTTTTTCATGTCTGTTATTGTGTTCATATTTTTATTCCTTCTAGTTTGTTTAATAGTTCATTCTCATAAGATTCATCAAACAAATGATATACGACTGTTTGTTCTGTGTATCTGATCATGCACTTTCCGAACATTGTCATCGGTTGAGTTCTCAGATCGCCTTCTTTGTAGTGTCTTGGCTTAAGGTATCTACCATCTTTAATTTCACTATCATAGTGGTAGTTAGGATATCTGTTTACATCTGTTATGCGTACAAGTTTTTCTGCTAGTTCTGTATTGTGGGCTTCAAATGTATCAATGAGTCCTAGGTAGTCTTCTTTGTATGCTCTGTCAGCAATACAAGCTCCTAGAAGATTCATAGTAATAAATGCCTTTTTACTTAGCTTTGCTTTGTGTGAACGAATAGAATATCCTCTACACAGAACATAAATGTTAGGATCTTCGTCAAAAGGATAATAACCGTGACCAGATATTACTTCACCATCTTCTCTGTAAATATAATATCCAGCTCTTCCATCAAATCTCTTTTCTATATATAAACAATGCAACAAACAACCGGGACGATTTTTCCAATCATGTGGCCTGAACACTTCTGTGCCAGGCCTGTCATCATCGATTGCTGCTTCACAAAAAGGCATGATCTTTTCTATCGGATAAGTGCTATCTATCCTTTCAACGAATCTTTCTTTCATTATCCCTCACATGCCAAGCATTCATCGTTGTTCACAAGTGCTGTCATATCAAGTTCTTTGATAATCTGTCTCTCAATACGATTAGACACTTTGTCTGCCTTGCCTAGTTTTTCTGAACGGCAATAGTACAGAGTCTTGAGTCCTTGTTTCCATGCCATATAATGAATAGCATGTAGATACTTAATATTAGAATCTGGTCTAAAGAAAAGATTCAATGACTGTGCCTGATCAATAAACTCTTGGCGAGTCGCTGCGTGTTCAATTACCCATCGCTGATCAATTTCCATCGAGGTCTTGAATACATCTTTATCCCAATTATCTAAGAAGTTTAAGTGTTGGACTGATCCGTCGTTTGAGATGATTGATGACCAGATTTCATCTTCTGCCTGTTTTGTTTCGCCAGCTTCAATCTTACTCTTAATGAGTTGTACCAGATACTTATTCTTATTGAGATAAGATCCAGATAAGGTATCCTGACGATACGCATTCGCTCGAAAAGGCTCAATACTAGGCGAAGTGTTGCCCATAATGATACTACTAGAAGCATTGGGAGCGATAGCCATAAGATGACTAAATCTAATACCTCTTCCAGCAGCGTCTGGCGCTTCACCTCGTTCTGCACCCAACTCTTTGTTGGCTTCATTCAACTTTCCTCTGATGTGTTTGAACATATTTAAGTTCATGCCCTTTGCCATCGCACTTTCCCACGGAATGTTTTTCTTCTGCAATGCGGCATGAAAACCTAGCGCACCGATACCAATACTTCGTTCTCGGCTTGCTGAAAATTTAGCACGAGCAACTTGATCAGGAGCATTGTCAATAAAAAATTGTAGAACATTGTCGAGCATTTCTGCCATATCTTTAAGAAATAGTCCATTCTTTTTCCATGAGTCGTAGTATTCTAAGTTTACAGATGACAAACAACAAACTGCTGTACGGTCTTTGTTTGTAGGCAGAATAATTTCTGAACACAGATTCGATTGATGTACTTTCAACCCTAGTTCTTTCTGCCACTCAGGTAGATGTCTATTGCTTGTGTCAATGAAGTGAACATACGGCTCACCTGTCTCCATACGAAGCTCTAATACTTTTTGCCAAAGACCACGAGCAGACACTGTTTCACGAATCTCACCTGAGTTAGGATCAATTAAGTTCCAGCCGTCATCTGCGGTAGGATCAGTCATACATCGTTCAATGATTTCCATGAAGCGGTCAGAGATATTGATTCCGTGATGTAGGTTCAAGCATCGAACATTCGGATCACCTGTCGGCTTACGCATTTCAAGGTACATTAGAACATCTGGGTGAGATATATCCAAGTAAGTAGCGTAAGAGCCCCGTCTAGTGCGGCCCTGGCGATATGCGAGGCACGATGAATCGTAAGTCTTGAGATGAGGCATAACACCAACAGACTTATCATCAGAGGAACGGATACCAAAACCAATCCCAACGCCACCACCAAGCATAGAAAGCCAATTTGTTTCAGAAAGATTTTCAACGAGACCCTCTGCTGTGTCATCGATGAAGTTTAGAAAGCATGAGATAGGCATGCCTTTCTTTGAGCGACCATAGGAAAGAATAGGGGTTGAATAAGATAGCCAATGCTTGCTACTGTACTCATACAATCGTTGTGCGTGTTCTGGATTGCTACCGAACTTGCTACTTACATAAGCAAATCTTTCTTGAGGAGATTCTTCATCTTCTCGCATATAACTTTCTTTCAATCGAGCAAGACCCAGTTTATCAAACAATGCGTCTCTGGCGTAGTCTATCTGTACGCCCATATATTCTTTCTTCGCCATTTATAATTCCTCTACCGCTTTTGCTACATCAGGAAAATGATGACTTATCACACGCCAACACTGTTCTGCAACTTCGATATGTTCTTTTTGTGTGCCATTTGACATTCTCAGTTTACAGTAATGTAACCACGACCTGAGAGTTCCTGACATGTATAGTGTTGTTTCAGTATTGCCTTCTGGTAACACTGCCCTTGCTTGTTCTTTTGCTATTCCGTTTTCGAGCGCCCACTCGTAGGCATCGTTTGCTGCGTTGATGACTGTCTTTTGCGCCATGTTCCAACTTTCTGCCAGTTCACGGTCTTCTGTGTCGATGCTGTTTTGACGATTCTTCTCGTCTTGAAGGCGACATTCCCTCGTTTCAAAGTTTGTTGATTTCGCATATCTTTGTGAAAATTCCTGGAAACTAAAACTACGATGCCTTAAAATCTGTCTAGAGATGTCACGAGTAGTCGTAATCTCAATTGTGACAGAAACCATCTCAAATGGGCTCCAATGTTCATGTTTTATTAGATATCCTAGTAGTTTTGATGCGGTTTTGGGACTATTTTGGTTGTCAGGGTTACTTACTCTTGCTGTGTATGCAATCAATTCATTGGCCGTATAACATCCAGTCGTGGCAGATGGCTGCGTCATTCCCACTAAAGCTGCTGTACTCATTAACATTTTCTCCATGCTGTAAATTCAAGTTCTGCTTCAAGTCCTTCATAAGTATTACTATCTATAATATACTTAATATCATCTTTTGTCAACCCAGAAAGTATCATATCGTTAATATCTTTCTCTTCAATATCACTTGGCCACAAACAGACTTTGTTGCCTGCTTTTATCTGTTTCTGTATGAGAGCGCAGATTTCTTTGTTTCTAGGCTGATTATCGAATATTACTGTAAAATATGTAAGTCCAATTGAATCAATTTTATGAAACGATGATCCCGCTGCTGCAATTGAGTTATCGAGAAACAGACTATCAATAGGACCTTCTACAATATAAACTTCCTTAGTCTTATCTATAACATCTAGACCAAAGATTGTAGGGACATCTTCCTTTATTTTAAGATTGATATATCTAAGATTTTCGCCTCGAATACCTCTCAATGCCATACCAGAAATTTGTCCACTCTCTTCAATGAACGGCAGAGAAATTCTGGGCTGTTTTATATTTAGTGCTTTTGAGTATTTAGAATTTAGCTGAGACAGATTACGAATATCATCAACATAATACAGTCGATGAAACTGGCTTTCGGGTATCATTCGTTTTTTGGCGTACTGAACTGCCTCATGATCAAACGGCAATGTGTCAAGTCTGTCCATGAGTCCGTCAATGATACTGAGCGGCTTGTCAAATTGAGGCTTAAAGTCAAACGCAAAATCTATGTTTTCTTTTTTCTTGACTACTGGTTCGTCTTTCTTGACAAACTTTTCTAGTACATATTCTTTATATAATAGGGGATCAAGTGTCTCTAGGAATTTGCCAATAGTTGTGCCATAATCACAATTGTGGCACCGATAAAACATATTAGCTTCTTTCTTATAGAAGTAGCCACGAGCTTTATTTTGTTTGCCCGAAGAGTCTCCACAGATAATACACCGACAATTGAATAAATAATCGTCTTTGCGTTTGAACAAAGGAAGCCGATTAGATATCATGTTGATGTATTTGAGATCAATATAAAGAGACATAAAAAAACCTATATGTTAGTATAGGTTTATTATAGTACATTAGTGATGTGTTGTCAAGCATTATTACAATAGAACTGACCCTAGATTCAAGCCGTTTCCTAGAATGACTCCGCCGGCAAGAACTATGCCGAGCAGAATCCAGCGCCATCTTTCTAGTGCAGTCAGTCTATCTTCTAGCTTTGACTGCTTGTCGCCGAGGTGCGATTTGAGGTCTTTGATGGCCTCTAATACTTTATCGATTTCGTTTGACATTTTCTGTTCTATCTCTCTCGTATTCGTAGTGAGTCTTGAATGGAGGTCTTTAACTTCATCGTCAAACTTATCTTCTGCTTCGTCCATATCTTTTCTCAGCTCCTCAAAATGAACTTCACCATCTTTGAGACGCTGTTCATGTACTGCTAGTATCTGTCCGATGTTGTTTGATACATCGGCAATTTTATCTAATGCTGTTTCTAACTTGTTAAGAAGTTGCCCAAATTGAGACACCTCATTTTTTATAACAGCAATATCTGTGTCCAATGACTTAACTGTCGCCATTTTTCTTCTTCTTTTTTCTGCGTATCATTGGCATCATTACAGGATCACGACCAGGTTCACCCTTTGGTCCTATACCTATTCCGTCAATCCCACCAGCGCCTGCTGCGTTGGCTGCCACTTCTTCACCTAAAAAGAATCTGAATGACATTGTGTTATGCTCTAAAAGTTTTGATTCTGCGATTACTTTTTCGTCCGTCTCGTAGATAGTGAGTAGGATATCAAGTTCGGAATCAGTGTAATCTTTTACTTCTTCTTCTCTTAGTATACTAATTGCTGCTGCAAGTGTCAAGAGTCTTTTAGAATTTCTGTCAGGTGATTTTATCAAAGCAGCTTGTACTTTAAATACAAACCGTTGAAGCATTGAGTATGCGTCTTTTTCTGTGGGCGTCTCAGGTTTCTTGATTCGCTTGCCGTTAGCATCAATAATACCAAGTTCATACGCCTTAGATTTCTCGACAGGTGTGGTTAACATCTTGAGAATTCTGAGTGTTATATATCCATCTGCCAATCTAGACATTAAAGAGCCCTTAGTACTTTTATCAACTCATTATTGAGAGGTATATCTGTTTCTTTTATACCAGGTGAAACTACAGTTTCTAATGGCATTCTGTGTAAATACACTAGATATGTTTTCAAGTCTGGCCAAAGTTCTTTTCCCAGTTTATAAAACAACATATCAGTCGTAGCTTCACCAAACACATTGTATAGAATTACCAGATGATTTAACACTAGTCTTTCACTGCTTTCGCCTGTGTTTTTATATCGATTTAGAAGACGCTTGACGTATTTAAATTTTTTCAAATCGTCTTCTAAATCTTTCATGCCCATTGAACCGGGAGTATAATAATTTTTTACAGCATACAACAAAAAATTATCTTCATTCAATTCTACCATTATTTAATCCTATGCTACTGTAGCGGTACCTCCAATGAAATACCATCTGCTATTAGTATATAGAAGGGTTGCAGTCTCGCCTGCCGCATCAAAAGATATGTCGTTAGCGATAGTAGAATCCTGTAGTGTTATTGTGTGACCACCTGCATTAGCAGTCATGATAACAATTTTAATCTGCCCATCAACACCCGCAGCAAGTGTACAGTTACCAGTAGTTGAAAAATTCGACAGATATGTAATGTTAGTGGTTAAGATTATTGCACCGGGTGCAGTTTGCGTATTAGTATCAGTAATAGCAATCGTATCGCTGAAACTAACAGGCGTGGCAACATCAGCAAACAAAGTAGCGACAGTCGTTTTCTTACTGTCACTACCTCTTACTGTATATAGTATATCAGTTGCAGCGGCCGTAGTGACCGCTGTTAGTTCTGATAATTTCGCATCTGCCATATCAAATACTCCTTAAATTAAAAAGTATTTATTACGAGTCTGGGAATTCGGCGTCATCATCTGCTCCACCGGCTGCTTCATATTCAGCATCAGTGAAAGCATCTGCCATCGCTACTATTGTCTCATATTTTGTTCTAGAACCGACTGTAGTTCTGCGTACCCAGCCTGGCTGAGTAATACCTGGTGTGGCTGCTACTTCTGCTTCGTCAACCATAAAGATTTCCGATGCGGGTACACCAGTAATTACTGGCTTAACTGATTTTGACCATGCGGACATTATAGTTCTCCTGTTGTTTTAAATTGTTCTATAATTTGATTAAGTTCTTTGTAGGCTTCAATCTTTTCTTTG
>Ga0181390_1000654_pt1 | contig 15829 bp, 15 predicted proteins | sample 13SPOviralmetaG_FD_130085 | JGI IMG/M metagenome (GOLD analysis project Ga0181390, IMG submission 130085) | Marine viral communities from the oligotrophic San Pedro Time Series (SPOT) site, San Pedro Channel, CA, USA - 13 SPOT_SRF_2010-07-21 | ecosystem: Environmental > Aquatic > Marine > Strait...
ATCTATAGCAGAATTAGTCTCGCCCGCTACAGGAAACGGATCACTCAGCGCCTCTGACCAGTGCTGATATGGAGCATATATACTAGGATCTGAAAACGTAGGTGCTGTCCCAAAGGTCGCAATAGCAACTATTAGTTGAGTAAGAAGTCCAGTGTTTGGTATACCATTAGATACTTGAATACTCCACAATTTATTATAGTCATCTATGTTTGAACTCTCGACAAATAGGAGAGGATGATTATATTGTATAACTTTTGCATGACCACTCATTACATAAGGAACTGCATCAGCATCTTCACTTCCAGTGTAAGTCAATGGAGATGCATTAGCACTAATAATATCGCCTGGCTTTAGTTGTAACGTGTTAGCATTATTCACAATAAGAACTTGATTACTAATCCCTATCTTATTGCTTACAGACATACTACTAGCAGGATCAATGTAACCAAATCCGTCATCAAGAATCCGAAAGTCTATAGATCCAGTCTCTTGCTGTGATGTGGTTAATACACGAGCAGTGCCGTCAATACCAGTAAGTGCTGATCGAAGACTAACAGCGTCACCAACTTTCTGATTCGCTATTCTGTTTAGTGGGTTAATATTAACTTCACTCACTGATCCAGATATTAATTTACCTACGTTAGTCTGACCATCAGCAGAGAATACAATTATGCCATCATCAGCAGAGAATGTTCCAGTTATGTTTGATAGATATATGATAGGAGATAATGCGCCCGAGAAGTTAACAAAGATTACTTCATCAACGAATGCGCCTGCTTGAGATAGATCTCCTTTTATTCTATCACCCTTATTAATAGGATAGTCATCTACTTGGAATACAGTACGCATTTCAAGATAAGCGTCTCCTCCCCAAATAGAATCCGAAGGCCGCAAAATAGAAGTACTAGGATAGAAGACTTCAATGTCTTGATCAAAGAATATCTTGAACAGCAACTCAAGTGATTCCTGAGTACCCTTTCGTGTGTACATATCCTTAATATGCTTGAGTACATATCGAACATCGATAGCGGCATCTAATGGCAAATCAGCAAGATACTTCTTCTTAAAGAATACTATAAAGGAACTAAGAGTACTATCGATATCACGAAGTTTAGGAACGTCACGATCCATCTTTTCGTCAAGATGCTCATAGTACGCCTCTACAAAGGATATGAGAAAGTCACCATTTTCCTTATAGACATCTGGAAATTGATCAGCTATCTCTGCATAGATACTACTTCTCAGGTTCAAAGCCATGAATTATGATTCCAATGGAGATACAGTTATAAGAACATCTTCACCACGAATCACGATGATACGATCTTTTGGAGGACGAATATCCTTGTTCGTTGTGTTAGCAGTAAACTTAATTGCCTGATTCTGGAATGAACTAATGTTTAGATTAGATAACTTGATGGCGCCTGTAGCATAATCAACAGTTCCAACAGACGATTTAAACACACTCTCAACAGTAGTATCACCAGTCACTAGCATAATGTTTCCTTTACCATCATCCTTTGCTGATACAAGTGATCCATCAACAGTAAACTTACTAGATGATACAGCAGGCTTGAATGTAGTAAAGCCTTCTACGTCATCAAACGGATAAGGTTTAACTAACTCAGACTCAAATGAGAATGATGGACTTGTTGCTAGATTAAGTGTAGGAACATACTCGATAATAGGCTTGGCCACAATATCAGAAGATACAATAGATCCGTCAACAGTATCAAGGAATGCCGCTAGTCTTGATTGACGAAGTGTCTTATTAAAGTCATTGAGGTTTGTATTCTGATATGCTATAATAGAGTCATTTAACTCAGATCGAATCTGGGCTGGCGACTTGTTAGTTACATTAGGATCATAGACAACATTAATGTTAGCACTAACATATAGAAACTTAGCAACAACAAAGACAGGCTCAATTGTTAATGGAGTCTTATCCTTTAGATAGTTCTTGAAGTTAGCAATCTCATAGTCAGCCGCACCTTCACCACCAGTTACATCAACTGAGATAATTACTTTTCCGAACTGAGGAGGATCAACTTCATCACCACCATATACAGAGATTGCTTGAATATTAGGAAAGCGAGTACGTAGTAGAGTCTCGTAGTCTCGTTTCGTTACTGCTCTCTCTTGTACTTGAAACGCCTTAGGAGCGAACGTCCGAATTGACTCTATATCTTCAGCCATCGATCCGCCCGATGTAGAAGTCGTGACATTCACAGTTATAGAACTCGCTCCGCCAAAAGCGCCAATCGTCAATGAAGTCACTCCATTAGCGGAAGGGCCAGAAGATATTCTATACTCTGCTTTAATGATATCAGTTGCTGTAGGTTGTACTCCAAACTTGTTCTGTCCAAACTGTAGAGAGTACTTTCCGTCATTCTCAGGTTGTAGATAGAAGACTTTATCAGTTGAAGAAACACCAAAGATATCACTTCTATATGTGTACGTCTCGTTATTAACAGTGATCTTGAGAGACCGAGTATCAATAGCATCATTACTGAGAGTAGTATTAGATATCGTGAGAGTTTCGTTAATAACACGGCCTTCAAATAGATCGACATTCTCAATAACATATAGACTATTATCACCATTAGATCGTACAGCAGTATGTGCTTTATCCGTTAATAGATTATATGTCTTGTTACCACATCGTCCAATGAACTTAGTATTAGCAGGAATGTTAAAGTAGTTACTGTCTAGATTGGGGGCGACTACATTAATCGTTGCTTTAGCACTTGCACTACGTCTACTTGTAGGCATATAGTTAAGTTCTTTAGCATGAGACAATACGCTATTACGTTGACTAGCACTATCCAGAAACATCTCGGATATCATCATGTTATAATAGTAGTTGTTATAAAACGTATTATATGATAGTACATCAAGTAGCACATTCGTATTAGAGCCTTCGTAGTCAAAGTCCTTGAAACGATCCTGATTCTTTAGAAACGTCTTGAGTGCTTCTTTAGTTTCAGCGAAGTCTAAATTTTTTATTGGTGACAAGTTGGCCATGTGTCTATCTTACCCTATTAAGATCAATTGTAAGTTCTGAAGTGTTACTAGTATTTATCACAGAGAATACTATTCTTACTCTCAGATCGTTTGTGTCTATGTTAGCTTCAACTTCTACGTTGTGAAGATTACATCTCGGTTCATATGTATTAATCGTATATCGAATATTGTCTTTCAGTAGTAATATAGTGTTGGGATCTATGTTCTCAAACAATGATCCTCGTATATCACATCCTATATTAGGCTGAAATAAACGCTCTCCACGATCCGTCATAACGAGATTATGTATGCTCTCTTTTACAGCATTCTCGTTAATACGTCTACTCAGATCCTTACGGCCGGGTATCTGCTCTAGATTCCTTGTGAAATCAGAGAAGAACTCTTGTGATCGTGTGCGTGGCGTTAATGACATTTCTTTTATCCTTTATAGTGTATTTATATGCTATGCTTTAGGTCGTTTGCCTGATTTATCAAACTCTTCTAGTTCTTCTTTTGTCATCTGACGTATTGACTTTAAACCTCTACTATTATATGCTTGATCAACCTCTCTCATTATACTCTCAGACTCAAAAGATCTTGCAGAATCATTCTGCTGTCTTGCGCTCCTGAGTTGTTCAAAATACTGGGCAGTCTGCTCTTCAGTTAAGTCTTCAGTAGCTATTGTACTTAAATCAATTCCCTCGACTTCCTCCCCTTCATCACGAACCTTTCTATGTCCATCACTATCATGCTTATTCATAACCTTCTTGATATCAGCTAGATCGGTACCTGCGAACTGTTCAGTAGGAGATATATCAATTCCCTTATCTCCGGCCACCCATGATCTTCTTGTTCCTACGTCTAGATGAAGGAATGTCTTATATACTCCTATGCCTGAGAATCCGGCTTTACTGGCGGCTATAATAGTATCTTTTCTATTCTTATCATTGATAGAGATATCTACAGCAAATCCTGTTAGATGTATATGATTAGATGTACCGCCCATAGTAGCAGTTGTATTAGTCTTCTTCTTCACTCCATTAGTGACTTCATATTCCGCATCTGTCGCTTTAACAATACGCAGTAACTTACTCCATACAGAGTTATCGACATCCTGCCATTCTTTGTTCTTGACAACACTAGAAGAAAATGTTATACTATCGCCTAGTCCTGCATCACTAATCTTATTAATAATCTCCATCTCTTCTTGTGTTGGACAAGGATCTGTGATATGATCTTTAGGCACTTTAGACTTCTTAGACTCTTCGTTATTCTTCTTAATGACTTCCTCTCGCTTCTTGAGACGCTCCGCAGGCGCCACTCGTACTGCTCCATTCTCTACAGCTTTCATAGTCTGTTTAAGTCCTGCTGACTCTAATGCCCTTGTCTCGTTCTGTGTTACAATAGCGATTCTCTGTACTTCATTTGCATCTCCCATAAGAAGTGCTTGTAACTGCTCAGTAAATCGGCATAGCTGATACATAAGCATAAGAGCATTCTCTAGTGTCAGACGTTGAAAGTTGGCCACCATGTTATTAATGAATGTATCAATCTCGTCTCTAATACGCTTTATATTCTCTTCAGAGAAGAACTCGTTAATCTGATCTATCTTCTTTCTCATCTTCTTAAAGAAAGCCTTACTCGCACATCCCATATTCTTGAGTTGTGGAATAATGCTATTAACAGTCTTGAGAACTTGACGCTTGATCTTCTCAACTAGCTTTTTAATAGTGTCCTTAATCTTCTTCTTAATGGCATCGATCTTTAGCTTCTGTGCTAGTTGAATAGCAAGCTTCTTTGGATCAAGATCTTGAATCTTAGCTAACGTAGCATTCAGTGTATCAAGTAATTGAAATACTCCAAGCAACTGCATTAAAGCATTTCCGAATGCTCCACAAGTACCCGCACTAATAGATGCTCCTAGATTCTGATTATAGTAGAAGTCAAGATCTCCTAATAGGCCACCTATGAACGCATCCGTTAACTGATTACTATTTGCCCCATCTAGTCCTCCGTCTTTTGAACTATATCCTACATAGGGCCCCAGAGTGTTTCCACCCCCTGATCCAGTATTCTTTCCTCCGTTTCCTTCCTGAAAGTTGTTCAATCCGTTAAGAAGATCATTAACATTTTCATTATTATTGATAGCAAATGCCGCTATCTCAGTAAACGTCAGAGGAAACTGATCGAATCTTTCCTTGAGTGTATCAAATCCAGTTAGATCAGATGCTCCCAATAACCCATTTAATCCATTTGTCAAGTCAATAATAGCATTACGATTTAACCCGGCCGATCCGAATGGATCAGAATCATCAATCAGAGACGATACATCAATGAGATTATCGAATAGCGCACTGTCATTCCCCAGAGTAGATCCGGCTTTGCCCGCTAGTGGTGTTGTGTTATCACATTCTATTGACATATTTCTCTCTTTTCTTTAAATTAATTGTTGACAATGTACAAATTTGTGTTATAATAGAAGTTGCAACTTTTATATTTGTCATGTCACCGGGTTATAACCTGGTCGACCTGGCTTTAAAATAACTCTTGACAATGTACAAATTTGTGTTATAATAGAAGTTGCAACCTTTATATTCTAATCTAAGTTATCTCCCGATCCCATAACTCCTGTTATGATCGGCTTCAATCTCTCTACTAATCTCTTCAGTTTAGGGAACAATGAATTAGTTATCTCAGGTGGCTTGACAACAGCGGCTAATTCTGTTACACTTATATTAGGAACTGCTCCTAATGCGCTCTGTACTATCTGAGGAGCAAGAGACGATGTTACTGTTCCTGTCGCTAATCCACCTGTAGCACTTGCTGTTCCGTTACCAATATTGACTAATGTTCCGTCTAGATTCACTAATGCACCCGCCCCCAATCCAAGCTGTGCTGTTGAGTGGATATCTAATGTTCCGATACTCTTAATTCCAAGTGCGGCACCACTATTTATTCCCATGATTCCCAAAGCATTAATGTTCATAGTCGCAAGTGCATCAATTCTTAATGATGTCTTACTACTAATGTCAACCCCAAGATGAGCAACATCTGGATAAGGAAGTACTTGTGCCGATATAGCAGGCGTTCCTGTACTATGTATCTTCGTGTAAGCAAGACTGTATAGATTTGTCTTATATGAGTCAACATGAAAGTCTCCTCCATCTCCTGCTATATTACCCGGCATGAGACACTTGAAGTACATTCCTCCCAGATTCGTCATTGCTTTTAGATTTGCTTGAGCCACCATATTGATATCATCTGCTGTAGCATGAAGTCCTATTCCTGCTCCTGATACATTCGTTTTAAGTGCGCTATGTAGATTGATATTACGAGCGGCTCTTACGTTAAAGTCATTACACTCGATATCAAGGTCGCCTTTAATCTTAATCGTTCCTGCTTTCCCAACTTGTAATGTATAGTCTTCGCTAATGTTCTGATCAAACGATCCTTGAACATTCGTTGCTTCACATCCCTCTGTTGAGTTATACTTGTCTCCAAATGCTTTAATAAAGACTGTGCCGTTAGCATCTATCTGTACAACTGATCCTGAACTATGAGAGATCAAAAAGTAATCACTAGCGTCTCCATCTTCTCCTGATCCCAGTACAATGAAGTTATCGCCGTCCTTTGACTGTAATACTCTATTCGTATAGTTATTCTCAGGCATCATAATAGCGGGTTCATCAAACGATCCCCCATCAGCAGTCTCTATATTGCTTCTCTGATAGACTCGCTGATTCACTCCCTGTCCCATTCCGGCATCTTCTCCAGTCACATATCGATGACAATGTGGCTCGCCCCATTTATGAATAGCTTCTGGAGGAGTGTATCCGTCCTCTCCTGGCTCACCAGATCCTGCTGGAAATGACAAATTCATTCCCGGTAGTCTGCCCATAACGATGGGTTGTTGCGCTTCTCGTCCATCAATAAAGAATCCAAACACCCAGTCTCCGACACTCGGAATGATAGGAGACGTTCCATAAGTTCCGTCTAATACAGTGGCCCAAGGAAGATACGCTGTAGGAACACTATCTTCATTCGTCTTAGCATCACGAGGAGGATGTATTCCAAACGCTCTCACTCTCACCCGCCCACTATTTGTTAGATCATGAGCGTCTTCTACGACTCCCACAAAGTGTAACATATTGTCAAATCCTGCGCTCATTAATCTTCATCCTTTAGTGTATTATATCTCACCGGGTTACAACCTGGTCGACCTGGCTTTAAAATATTTAAAATAACTGTTGACAAACCGTAAAAATATGGTATAATGGAAGTAACAACCGAAGCATTCATCATACTAGGCCACCCCTAGATAAGCCAATCGACTGAGTATAGTCATCCCCTGAAAATGAATGTGTAATAGAAGTCACTACATATTTACCACTTCGCTGAGTATCCTTCTCTCTTGTCCCCTGCGGCGTATGACTAAACTTAATCAAATCAAGATTAATCATCATGCCTGGGTAGAGTTCAATCCTTCCCTTAATAACAACATTAAACGAATTACGCTTTAGATGATACTGTGTAATGGGCTTTGCTGTATAGTTCTCATAGAAGTGCTGATAAGGCCGAAGCATATTATCCTTTCCTTCGTTCATTCCTATCTGTGGAAAGTCTGTAATCAGTATCTGTTCAGGCGCCTCGTGTGTCGGCATATAAGTGTTGACAAACTCCTGCGAATGTGTTAGAGAAACTTCCTCGGGCATCTTATGGCCATCGTATTCTGTCGTGTAATCATAGTCTCTTGATATGCGTGTTCTCGTATTGATGTCGAGTTCTGTCACGCTCCGCCTGTATGCGCCTTGCTTTATATCAGAGAATGTATCGACCTTTGAAGGAAATGTAATCTCGTTTATACTCTGCTGTGCTATCCTTTGGCCTGGCCCCGTATTGTCATTTAACGTGTTGTATATAAAAAATAACGGGTTTATTTCTTCCCCACTTTTCTCCCCCAAATCGCCATATTTTCCCACTAAGTACTCAAACGTACAGAAAAAATACTTCTCTCTCGTCTCAAAGAATCTAAATGATGATGTATTATTCTCACTGCTATATGCTCTTCTAGATAAAAAGTGCATTGCGGCGTCTGGTTTAAGACAAGGAATGACTAATGTCTGTTCTCCATCTGTTTCTTCTATCTCTATCTCTTTATCTACTGACTTATCGCCTGTAATAAAGTAATCATTATAGATAGTTTGTGCTATTTCTGATATCTTTTGTTTAGCAAAGGACTTTCTTATCTCTTTAGTATCAGCGAATAGCTTTTGTTTTGTAGTAAACTTAATAGTATATGACTGCATTCTATCATTAATAGATGATTCAGGACTTATATCTTCAATAGCATATAGAAAAAATTTCTGCGTGGCGCTTTTACCATAGAAGTCTTCGTAAGTGATTTCAATTTCTTCTTCTCCTCGTAGCGGAACTTCTTCAAGGAGGTTATCTGATTCGTGTACAACTGCGCTTCCAGTGATATAAGGCGAACCCATTGCTTCTGAAAGACTCCAGTTGACAATGACCTTTGATAGTTCTATGTGATCAGATATAGTATTCTCCCTATTATCGAACATAGGTCGAACTTTAAATGATCTTAGAACATAATATCCTGCTTGTGCTTGACTACTTGGCATTTAATTCTTCTTTTAATTGACTATCAATATCTTCTAGATAAGATTTATTCGTTAAAACAATCTGTCGCCTTGACTCATTTAATTGAAATTCGTAGTCATATACTCGAACTGGATAGAACTCAGACTTTTCGTTATCGTCTTGTGCTAGATAGGAGGCTCGATTGAGTCTAATATTAGAGTCAGAATGTGATCTATACTCTACGATATTAGCACCGAGAGTAGCGTTCTTACTCCACTCAATGACTGCGTATCCTGTTGTGCCTGATGCGCTTGCATACTCACTCATAATGTATCTTTCAAATGCATTATGATTCTTCGGCCACTGTGTATACGGATCAACAATATCATTAGATGCTAATACTAACCAAGCGTATGACGGATCATCATAGTAATAATATGCGATATCTTCAGGCCTTTCTCCCTCTTTTATTGTGTAACTCATATAAGATAGAGCGTTAGATTTTGTCCCTTTTAATAAAGCGGCTTTGCGAGTAATGTCAACAACTTCTTGACCATTAAATGATGTTGTAGGAAATCTACTAAAGTATGACACAATTAAAATCCTCCCGGCACTTCAGGAAATCTATACACTGGATTAGTTGATGATGCAAGTTGTTCTTGAGTCTTTCCTGTTGACTCAACTGCTTCAGTTATAGGCATAGTTGTTTCTACTGTCTCTCCAGTAGGCAAAGTATTAGTAACAGTTACTTCATCACTTGACTGAACAGGCGCATCTGTTGGAATTTGTCCAGTAGGATTACTATTAACAGTATCACTATCTTCTGCATTATCCACATTATCCGCACTATCCTCCAACACTTGTTCTGTCTTTTCAGGAACGCTTTGAATTTCTGTTGTTGGATACTTGTCTACGTCACCTTTTGTATGAATAAATGCTTCGTTTAATGTCATTGTAATACGAATAGCAGATGGCTTACCGCCCTTATTAACTGCTAATCCATTAGGAGTATAGTCAACATTAAACTGTGATATCATTGACGTTTTAAATCTAAAGTAATATTCTTGATCAACTCCCATTAAATAAATATTAACCATTGAGGGATATCTAAGAATACCTTTATCCATAACACTCATTCCCCTTTCTTGACCTTCTGCGTCATTTCCTAGTGGGCTTGTTGCTTCTGGTAAAATATTCGATTGAATAATTTTAATAATATCTTTTAATTCACGTTGCTCTTCTTCACTTTCTGGTGATAATAACCACTCAAGCGAATGTACTTTAAGATCGACTCCCTTAAATACTAGAGATGCGAATGGGTTGACTGCGTTTCCTTTTCCTTGTCCAACTCCGGCCAATATATCAGGCGCTACTTTACCTAATCCCGCCTTTGCTAAATATAGTCCAGTGTTCGATGCTTTATCCATTGCTGATGATAGTGCCGCTACAGCATCTTTTTGTCCAGTAGCAAAGCCCGCAATTGAATCAATTCCCTTTCCAATCGAGTCAACAAAGCTTGAGCCAACTGACTTGGCCGCTTCCGCATCCTGCGCTAATCCAACAAGATTGGCGGCACCTGTTCCAAGAATACCAATTTCGTCACCCCCAACATTAATTTTAAAGCTATCATTAATCTGTTTGGGAAGAGGCAACATAACTTTATGTCCATCAAGTCTTTCGCCTCCTTTTACACCACCATAAGTGTATTCAAAGAAATGCATAAGAGTGCCATGTGATCCTATATTAACAGGAAACTTATGTATCGTTTGATCACCATTAGTCTTTCCCTTTCTATGGGAAATTAACTCTTCGGCGTTGGTTTTTAGTAGTCCTCTAGTCATCTCTGAACCTTTATATAAATAATAAGTTAGTCTATGTTGATTATTTATATGTATTGGAGAGAAAGTGTCTAAGTATTATCAAGGGAGATTTAAGCCCGAACATCCGCAAAAGTATAAAGGTGATCCGTCTAATATTATATATCGTAGTGGATGGGAACTTAAACTGATGCGTTATTTAGATAAGCACCCCCATGTTACTAAATGGAATAGTGAGGAAATAATTATTCCATATAGATCACCAATAGATGGGAAGATGCATAGATATTTTCCAGACTTTTATGTTGAGAAAACATATCATGGAAAGAAAGAAAAGATATTAATCGAAGTAAAACCATGGGCTCAAACTCAAGCACCAAAAGTTCAGAACACTAAAAAGAATAAGCCGACTAAGCGTTATATAAATGAAGTCAAGACTTATGGAACAAACTCAGCTAAATGGAATGCGGCTGAAGAATATTGCAAGGATAGAGGATGGAAGTTCTCTATTATAACAGAAAAAGAGTTAGGAATAAAATAATATCTAACGTATAAATAGTCTATAAACACAAGGAATTTTAAATAATGTACGAATATAAAACAAAAGTAGTGAAGATAGTAGACGGTGATACAGTTGATGTGGATATAGATCTTGGATTTGGTATCTGGTTATATAACGAACGTGTCCGTATTATGGGCATTGATACTCCAGAATCAAGAACTCGTGACAAAGTTGAGAAGAAGTTTGGACTAGCATCTAAAGCAAGATTGAAGTCTCTACTAGGAAAGAATCCAGTATTGAAGACACAGATCAGTAAGAAAGGTGAAGATATGCGTGGTAAGTTTGGGCGTGTACTCGGAGACTTTGATGTATATTGTGCTACAACTGACGCATGGCGCCCAGCTACTCAAATATTAGTTGAAGAGGGTCATGCTGTTCCTTACTTTGGTGGATCAAAGGATGACGTTGAAGCGCAACATATGGCTAACAGAGAGCGATTAATCGCTGAAGGTATCGTAACACTATAATGTCTAAGAGAGAGCGTGTCAAGTGTCTAAGTAGATCGTGGGAGAAGCGATTGAAGAAGCGTTTGAAAGCTAAAGAGAGACAAGCTAGTAGGAAAGAGGTGCGTGATGGCAGTAATATTTGATGAAATTCTAACAAAAGGTGTAAGATCTGGGCAGATTCCTGCTCGGACTGCTAAGGCTCGTGATTGGTATCGTGGGACAGCTAAACAGTACAAGACTGTAAAAGAGAATCAGTTCTTTGGATCAAAGAGTGATAAGGATAGAATGTCTTCTCGTCCACTTATTGGTGGAATGTATATGTATGAGTATATGGCTAAGACTAGAGCAAAGCTACCGTACTATGATAGACTTCCACTAATATTTCCATTCAAGACAGTTAAGGGTGGATTCTATGGACTGAATATGCATTATCTACCTTTACCGCTTCGTGCTAAGTTGATGGACGCACTATATGAAACAGCTAACAATAGTAAATATGATGAGACTACAAGACTGAGAATTAACTATCAAATATTAAATAAGGCGGCTAAGTTCGAAGCATTCAAACCGTGTGTTAAGAGATATTTGAACTCACAAGTACAAAGTAAATTTATGTATGTATATCCATCAGAATGGGATATCGCATTATTCTTGCCGACAGAAAGATTTGTTGGTGCATCTAAATCGACTGTATTTGCACAGTCTAAGAGAAAGATATAGGACTAACAATGGCATTCAGTTTACAAGACTTCAGTGCAAAATTAAATAAACGTGGTGTAGCAAAGAATAATCTGTTTGCTGTTACTTTTACACTTCCTAGAGCATTACTCGCAGAGATAACATCTGTAGAGGACAATCTGGATATAACAAAAGACATAACATTCTATTGTAAAAGCGTGACCCTACCAGAACTAGATCTAGTGACTACTGATATACAGCATCAAGGATTCGGTGCAACTGCTAGGCGCCCTCAAGGACTAAACTTTCCTGTTATGCCTGCACAGTTTATGGTCGATTCTGACTTTGCTGTTATGAAACTATTCCACAGATGGATGCAAGCTATCATAAACTTCGACACAAGTGGTGGTAGATTCTCAGGCGTGAATAATCAATTACCATATGAAATGGGATATAAGAAAGATTACGCAACAACAATGAAAGTTGCAGTATATTCATTTAACTCAGAGTCTATTGAGTATTTGTACGAGTTTAGTGGACTCTATCCTGTTCAAGTAGGTAGCATCAATCCTGCGTGGGAAAATAATGGTGAAGTTCTTACTCTACCTGTCGGATTTACTTACGATGAAATGAGCGTAACTGGATCTAAGACGGGTATTGTTTTAGATGATAGAGATGGTACTGCGTTTGGTGGTATATTGAGTTGGTTCTCTACTATCAATACAGTAGCACAAACGATCAAGGGAATTAGAAAGCCCAGAGGAGTACAGGATGCTATCAATCAAATAAATAAAGTAAATACACTTTTAGACAAATTTTAAAATTTAAACAATTAATATATTATAGGAGTATAGTGCAATGGGATTACCTAAGATTGATATGCCACTTTTTGAGACTAAAATAGTTTCGTCTGGTGAAGTAATTAAATATAGACCATTTACAGTAAAAGAAGAAAAGATATTATTGATCGCTCAAGAGACACAAGAGTCAGATCAAATAGTTTTAGCAATGAAACAGATAATCACTAATTGCTGTCAAGGTGATATTAATGCAGAGGATCTCCCTATGTTTGACTTGGAGTATCTTCTTTTACAGATCAGGGCTAAGTCTGTCAATAACACTCTTTCCTTTACTGTAACAGATCCAGACACACAAGATCCTGTTGAGTGTGAAATAGATATTGAAAATATAAAACTAGACGTTCCAGAAGGACATACAAAATTCATTACGGTTGATGATGACACTCAACTAGTTATGGGATATCCTAAGTTGGAGCAAGTAAATGACTTCTTATCGATTGCTAATCCAGATGTTAATCAGGGAGAGGTGTTGTTTGATGTGATGCTAGGATGTATTGACTCGGTAGTCGTAGGTGATGAAGTACAATATTTAAAGGATTTCAGTAAGGATGAAGTGGATTCTTTTCTAGGATCTTTACCGGGCGAAGCAACAGTAGCTTTGAAAAGCTTCTTTGAAACTATGCCACAGTTATCATACACTTTGGAATATACAAACACCAATGGTGATGAGAAGACAATGGTGTTGAAGGGTACTGAAAGTTTTTTTCTCTAGTGTTGAGTCACACTAACTTAGGATTGTATTATAAAACAATATTTTCCCTGGCTCAACATCATAAATACAGTATAGCAGAACTAGAAGGTCTAATACCATATGAGCGTGATATATACGTTGATATGCTTATAGATTATCTAGAAGAGCAGAAGACTCAACAACAATAACGGAGCAAATGATGAGTGAAGAAACAAAAGCAGAAGTATTTCACCCTGCTGATACAAATGGTGATGGACAAGTATCTAAACAAGAAGAGCAACTGTATCTTGAGTTTAGACGCAAAGAATTAGAAGATGCGGATGCTATGCGTGATGCACAGCGTAACATGACATGGTTTGCTCTTGGTGGTTTGTTATTGTATCCATTTGCTGTTGTTCTAGCATCTCTCGCAGGATTAGATGAAGCACAAAAGACATTAGGAAGCATGGCACCGACATACTTTGTCGCTGTTGCCGGTATCGTTGCGGCATTCTTTGGTACACAAGCAATGAAGAAGAAGTAAAATGAATCCAGTTGAAGCATGGGAAACTCTCTCGTATCTAGACGGTGTATTATTCACTGTTTGGTTGGGAGTGTTGTACTATGGAAAATGTTGGATAGACAGTAAGTTCAAGGACTAAGAAATGTCGGAAGATCCCAAAAAAGTTATTACTATCGTAAACCCAGAGCAAGCTGGTCTAGATGAGGCTCGTTATGCACATCTACTCGATGTTTTAGACAGTATGCACTCCGCTTTAAAACGCCACACGCAACTATTTCAGAGCGCAGAAGAAAGGGATAAAGAAGCGGCAGAAGACGCTAAACGAGCAAGATTAGCCGCATCTGTATCAGATGGTGATAATGATGGTGGGAAGGATAGCAAGAAGGGGGCAGGAGCAGGAGCAGGAACTAGTCCCAAAAAGGATGATGGTGAAGGAGGCGGTGGTGTCAATGCTTTCTTTGCTGGCGGAGGACTCATGGGTGCAGTATCCGGTTTACTGGGTGGTACTATTGCAGGAATGTCTACTAAAAAGTTCTTTACGGGTCTGGGGAAAAAAGTAATCGGATTAGGAATTGCGGCTGCTATAGCGCCTGCTGTTGGTAATTTTATTGAGGGTGCAGTAAATAGATCACTAGATAAAATGGGTGTCGATCCAGAAGTTGGTGATGACATAGCAAGCGGAATTAACTTTGCCGCAGTAAATGCTATAATAGCGGCCACTATAAACAAGAGATGGGCTTTGCCTGCATTTTTAGCGTCTTTAGCATATAAGGTTGGTGCTAAATTAGACGAACTCGATGGTGAGGACGATGGAGCAATTGCAGGAGTAGAAATTTCTGACGAGACACTAAAAACTGTCGGAGGTATTCTTGGAGTTGGCTTTGGGTTTTATCTACAAAGTAAACTTATATCATTAGCGAAAGCGGCTTCCGCCAAACTAAAGGGTGTGCCTGTCGATGAGGTTATAGATGATGTAACTGATACTACTGCTGGCGTTGGACAGAACGATACTAAAGATAATGATAAGAATAATAAGAATAATAAAGATAATCGGGACGATAGAGCAAAAAATAACGATAAGCTTAATAAGCGTCAAACAGATCTCATTAATAAGGGAATTAGACTGCCTGGATTTTTGGCTTTCAATAGTAATGGGCAGGCAATAGACGAGTTTGGACAGCTTTTAGGTAACGATAGTATCAAAGCGGCACTAGATAAACTGGATAGAATGAAAATCACTAAGTATGCAGGATTATTGAAGTTTGCGGGTGCGGCCGCATCTGTAGGATTTTCTATGGTTGATGTCTATGACGCAATAGCTAACGGCGAAAGTGAAGACGTAATTATCAAAGAACTGTCGGGTGCTTTAGGTGGTATTGCGGGTGGTTTTGGTGGAGCAAAACTTGGCGCACTTGCAGGAATGGTGGGTGGACCGATAGGATCATTTCTAGGCGCACTAATAATGGGTGGATTTGGCGCACTAGCAGGAGAAGATCTCGCAGAAATGGTTGCAGAATTTGCAGTTACTGGAAAAAGCGAAGGCCTCGATAATCTAGGAGATAAGTTAGCTGTAGTCGGATCAGGGTTTACAACATCGCAAGGATTTATGGGAAATCCATCTATCATGGGAAGAGCAATGGCTGGCCAGGCTAAAGAAAGAGATTTCAACTCTTTTAAG
>Ga0181390_1000656_pt1 | contig 15813 bp, 29 predicted proteins | sample 13SPOviralmetaG_FD_130085 | JGI IMG/M metagenome (GOLD analysis project Ga0181390, IMG submission 130085) | Marine viral communities from the oligotrophic San Pedro Time Series (SPOT) site, San Pedro Channel, CA, USA - 13 SPOT_SRF_2010-07-21 | ecosystem: Environmental > Aquatic > Marine > Strait...
GTCGTAGAAGACGTACCAGCAGAACCAAGGCCAGTAGCCAAGCTGTGCAGGTCGGTGTCAACTTGCTTCGCCAAAGCGTAGCCAGCATCTTCCGTGTAAAACTGACGTAGTGAGCTAAGAGCCTGTACGTCCGTAATGTCTTCAATTAGACGTGAGTATTCAAAGTGCTTGTCAATAGAGATCTGCACTTCACCTTCCGTAGCGTTCTGAACCGTTACAGCGGTGTTCTCAGCTTTAGCGTGAGCATCACCACGGACAGGCTTAGGCACATGGATGGTATCACCCTTCTTGCCAGCCATAGACATCTTCTTGACAAGGTTTGCCAATACGAGGTTCTTCTGGTAGGCTGCAATAATCTCATCACTCCAAATTTCTGGAATGAAAGTAGCTGCGCTAGTGTTGTCAACGAACCCGCCAGTTGCGGGATATACTGAATCAGTCATAATAAATATCTCCTAAGATATACTATCTGACCCGTTTTTCTGCGTATGCCTTCATAATCTCTGGTTGTAGAGCAGCATAGCGATCAGGGTCGGTTCTCATAAGGTTAATAATGTCTGCGCGTCGGTAGATCTTCTTAGGTGCTGATTCAGTACTACCGCTGGCATTACCAGTAGAAGCTGCCTTAACTGCTTGCTTACGGGATTTCTCCTCTACAGCGGCAGTCTGCTGTACAATGTTCTGTCGCTCTTTCCACAAGCTAAATAGCTCATCAGCGGCTTCACTGTCGTACTGCTGGTCTGCTGCTACAAACAGCTTAGTCCTAACATTGGATGCTTTAATCCACTCAGCAAAAGCATTATCCTGCAAAATTTGGTTCATATCAGGATGCTTACGTTGTAGCTCTGATAGTGCCGTACTTTGCCGGTACTGCTGGGTAATCTCTTCAGCTTCCTTAATCTTAGGATGGTTCTGAATAGCCCTATCTACAGCCTTATCAGGGTCTGTAAACCAATCTACTTCTTCGTCTTGTTGTGGTGCTTGTTGCGTATCTTCTGTGAGTTGTGTCTGGATATACGTATCAACAACCTTACGTAGCTCACCTACTTCAGAACTCTGTCGGCCCAATAGCTTCTCAGCTTCTTGGTGCATCTGTACAAGCTCTTCAGCGGACTTGCCTTTGTACTTATCAGGGATCTCAGGTTCCTGTGGTTCAGGAGTTTCCTGTTGTTCCTCTGGTTCTGCAAACATCTCTAGTTGTTGTTCGTTATCTTCTTGATTATCCTGACGCTCAGGTTCAATAATCTTAGCCATTATTAACTCCGTACCTTAGTATTGTGGAGGTTTTTATTATGAAGGTTCTCTATGAGGTTTGCCTTCGCTCATGTGCCATGTGTTGTTCCCTACGCTTAACCCATCTGTCATGTGCATCAGGGAAGTCTCCACTGATACCTTCAAGATTAGATCTCACCGGGGAGATAACACGTTTAGCGTCCAAGCCACAACTGCACCTAGAAGTTGTGACATCAGACTTAACTAAATCTTCAAACAGTTTACCGCAAGGGCATCTAAAATCAAACAACCTCATCTACAGCTTCCTCAGAGTCTTCTGATTCTGCCTGTGATTGAGCATTGTCAATCTGTGTTTCAAGATTAAGTATGGTTGCTAGGATAGCTAACTGTCCCTTACGGAAGTTCAAGTTATCATTATCCGTAGTCATCTCTACTGAGTTGATTTGTCCAACATTACCCTGTAAGTCAGAGATTAGCTGTTTCCAGCCTTCTGAACGAAACATTGAGAAGTAATTGTTAAAATATGTTTCTAACTCTTGAGTCATTGTATTTTACCTTTGTTAAAGAATACTTGTGTACACTAATGTACCTATACATTATAGCATACTTTGACTCATTTGTCAAGTGTTTTTTAATAAAAAATTTATCAGGAGCGCAAGTATCATAGGTAGTAGTATAACCACAACGCTAAAGATAGCTGCGTACTGCTTAACCTCCTTCCAGAATTGTCTCTTAGCTGCTGCCTTCCTAGCTAACTCTAGTTGTTTAGCCTTCCTTGCTTCAGCCATAGCAGCCATAGCTTCGTTGTATAGCTGTCCGTTACCACTGACTGTAAAGAGATCTTTAATCTCCTTCATAGTCTCTTGTATTTGTTTCTTGGCTAGTGCAGCTTTGACAGCATCTGCTTCAGATAGCTTACCTTCATTCTGCGCTCTTGCTAGTTCAACTTCTGCACCGCCAAGGGACGATAGGAAACCAGAGATACTTGAGATGTCATTGGTTGTCTCCGCTACCCGCTTAATAGCAGATGTTGCAGCGTTAACACCAGCGACAATTGCACTTATCTCTGCTATCATTATTAGCGGCCTCTACGTCCGCCTGTTGCTCTAGGCTTCATATTCTGACGCTTGCGAGCTTTAGCTGCCGCTGCTTTACCTTTAGGGGTATAGCTGTACTTCTTTCCGCCTACCATTGGCATTTACTTTCTCCTAGTTCTTGTTTTACGGGCTAGTGTTTGGTTAGCCCTCATGGACTTAGCGCCAGAACACTTCCAACGCTTACGTGATAAGTTATTAGGTGTATTAGGATCATTCTGCTTCTTTTTAGAAAGACGCTTTTTGATACCTAGCGACCTAGCACAGTAGCTGTCACCCTTACTGGTTCCCGGCTTTACTCTAGGGCCACCGCCTTTAGCTTGACCTGCCTGACCATAAGAGACTTTTTTACCACTGGAAGTCACTTTTACTTTAGCTTTACCTCTACGTGGACTAGGCATTACGCCGCCTTCTTGTTCGGTAGTTTCTTAACATTTTTTTCCTCTAACTCTTTAATCTTAGATTCTAGCTCTTCAAACTTCTTGTTGACCTGCTCTACTATCTGAGTTAGTTCTGTACGTGTTACGACCATCAATTTATCCTTGTTGCAGTCTAAGGGGTTGACTGGGTTGCTGTGGTTGTTGAGATTGATTCTTTAGGTCAATCTCTTTCTCTTTCAAGAATGTCTGAGCAATCTTCATACGACGCTCAAACTCCTTGTCCTCTTGGTCGCCTGCCTTCAGGTTAGTTGTGACTGCCTTAATCTGGTCAATCTGTAGCTCCTGTGGGGCAAGCTGTGTCTCTACAGCAATCTTCTGCGCTCTAGCGGTAGACTCCTGTGCCTGACCGTTAAGTGCTGCTGTCTGTGACTGCTGGAAGGCCATCTGTGCCTGTGCAGCCGCTTGTTGCATCTGCTGTTGTTCTTCAGTAGGCTGTGAGGCTTGCTCTGCCTGCTGTAGCTTAGCCATTAGTTCTTCACGGTTAGACAGGTTCATGTTGTCAATGATTGACTGAATCAGCGTGTTGTACAGTGGAGACTCTGCTGGCATGGTTTGCAGTAGTTGCACAAGTTGCGTTACTTCGTACTCACGGGCAATAATACCTAGAGTAGATGTAGTGTTAAACTTGTAGTCCTTGACAGGATAGTTCTCTGGGTCAAACTGCATGTAACGACAAGCAGCCTTCTTGACAAATGGGATTAAGAATGACTGTTGGAAGTTAATCAGGGTACGCTTATGACGCTTGATGATTGCACCAAGGGACATGCTGATACCAGCAGCCGTAGCGTCACCATTGATACTACCGGGGATACCAGCAGAGTCAATAGCACCTGTAGACATCTGAACCATCTTTTGTAGTTCTGCTGCCTGTGCAAAAGTAATCTGACTAACCTGACCAAAGTTAAATGGATTGAGTACAGTCTTAGGGTCGCCATTGGTTAAGATGATCTTACCGGGGCGTACCTCTGGCCTAGAGCCTCTAGGAAGCCGTGTAGCGTCCATAGCCATCATTGGGTGTACTGTTAGGGCTAGGGCATCAATACGTGCACGTAGCTCCGTATCAAGAGCCTTCTGGCTGTTGTAGCCCTTCTCACATACACCACGGCCCCAGAACCTTCCGGGTACTACATCCCAAGGGAATGCTACTACAGGACGATCCTGCATCATGTATGGGTTAGCTTCTGCTTTTAGTAGGATGCCTCCATTAGCCACAACCACAATAGCTTCCACGTAATAACTGGCATTTTCATCGTTCTCTGGCCCCTCTACTTCAATATCAGCAATGTCTTCGTCTTCATCAAGCATTGCTTCCTTCTCACCAATCTCTAGTAGGTAGCGAGGCACAAGACCGTAGTACTTAGTTAGGCGTACCTTGTCATCATCATAACTTGTTAGGTCTTGGTCTGGCTCAAGGTCGTAGTCACTAGCCGCCTGACCTACGTATACGTTCCTGTAGACACCTTCTTCCTGTAGTTGTTGTACCTTGTGTCGTGGCACAAACTCATCCACAGCAACGCCTATGGCGTCCTCAATGGACGTAGCTACTGGGTCAATTAGGAAGTTCTGAGGCATTACAGGGCGTAGTTTTACTACAGTACGGTCTGTTACGTTAACACCTACTGCTTGTAGCTGTCCGTCCATGATAGGCTGTGTAGCAGGAGCCATCTCTTTGACTTCCTCTAGCACTACTTCAGCTACACCAGTACCAAATACAGCACTGTTGATAAGACATTCACCTACTTGCTTACGTATTTGTGTCTTCTCAAAGTCCTCATGCAGCTTTTGTCGCAAATAAACGACATCTTGAGCCTCTGCGTCACCCATATCGTCGGTAATGTCAAAATAACTACCACGACCAAAGGTTGCTTCCTCAATTTCTGCTACACTGGACTCTACAGCCTGCTGTAATGCAGGTGAAATGATACGTGAACGCTCACTTTTGCGCTCCATGTCCTCTGCTGCCCAGATACCCCGCCATAAACGGTAAAATTCTTCAAATCTTTCTGAATAATTGGACTCATAGTGGTCTCGCCATGAGTCACACTTAGCCATTACCCAGTTTTCTAGGTGTTCATCGCTTGATAGAACGTCATTATCGCCGTAGTCCATCACTTTTTACCCCTTAGCTTCTTGTCTCTGGTTGTTTTGGCTGCTTTTTTGAATGCTTTGGTGGTAGGAGCGCCTTTAGCACCGGGTTTACGCATCGTTTCACCGCTACCGGCCTTGATACGCTTACGCTTGGCATGTATGTTGGCATATAATCCTTTTCTAGGCATGTTAATATCCTGTTACAACGTCTAATACTTCAAGATCATCAATCTCAAAGTCATATGGGTAGGCTACTTTAGCCAGTTGGTCTGTGTACGCAAAGGCATCCACAAGGTCATCGTGTGTTAGTACATCTGGAAACTGAAACAACTGGTCTAAGAATCTACTGTTCCATTCACCCTTACCCAAGGTAATCTGACCATTCTCAAATCTACCCTGTAAGGCCCACATGATTCTATCTGTCTTCTTCTTGTTGCCGTGAGTTAGCTCTTCTACAACAAAGAACCTACCACGTTGCTTCATCAAGTCCATTAGGGGAGACATAACAGCTTGTTTGGAGATACCACGCTCTATGCCTACACTGATGGGCCTGTAGTCCCGTACAGCCTCAAAGATCTTCCTAGCTGTCTCCGCTAAGTCCCAGCGACCATGTATGATGTTCTCTAGGTGCCATCCGTTTTCATTTACTTTTACAACAGCAATAGCTGATTCATCCAGCTTAGAGTTTTTAGTTCTCTTTTTACTTACGTCCTCAAAGCCAGCTAAGTCAATGCTTATGTAGTAGTCACCTATCTCTGGTGCTTCACCAAACTTAACCCAGTCCTCTTTAAACATCTCTGAGCCTCTAGCTTCAAAGGATGCCATAAACTCTTGACGAAAGGCATAGGATGACATAGACTTTTTAGCTAGGTCAATCTCCTCTGGGTCTAGTAGCTCATTGTCGTAACTTGTAAAGTGCCATGCTTCATAGGACTCATCGTCCTCTAGCTCTGCGTACTTGTACAGATCATAGAAGTGGTTACGACCCATAGGTGTCCCAATAAACAATGCACCACCCTTTTGGTCAGCCAAGGCAGGTCTAAGGATCTGCTCAAACACCTCTGGCTTCATGTCAGCGTACTCGTCCATCACTAAGAACTTTAGTGACACACCTCGCATAGTTTCAGGTCTGTCGGCACCTTTGAGGCTGATGGTTGCACCGTTGACCAGCTTAATCTGTAGATTGTTTATGTGTGCGTTAGTTACAATAGGGTGCGCCAGCTCCAATAGTGTTTGCCACATGATGTCTCTGGCCTGTCCCTGTGTTGGAGCTACATAGAACACATGGCCTTTGTCTGCCTGTAGAGCATTTACAATCAACATCCATGCTGCTAGTCTGGACTTACCTGTACGTCTACCAGCAGCTACAATCTTAAATCTGGTACTGTCAGCCCAGACCTTCTTCTGCCAATCAAGTAGTTGTATGTTTAGTTCAGTCATAGAAGTACTTGACTACATACTCATCTAAATCTTTTTCTTCCTCACATTCATACTCAACATCTAACTCAGGATCACCGTCCCAGTTTAGATCTTCTTGTTGTGCTAAGGTCTTTAGGTATTCTCTGTTAGTGTTCACTAACTATACGTCCACATTACAGGTGTATCAGTAGCCCTAATGTCTACATGCACAAAGCCTCCGGCTACACCAATACCAGTAAAGCCTAACTTAATAGCATTCTTTACTATAGTGTACCTTTGTAGACCAGAGGATACAGCTATGTCCGCAGCTATACCTTGTGCATGTGTACCGGGAGTTTTTTTTCTTAATTCAATAGGATGGTCAGGGGATCTATAGCCACTTGTGATTACAAAAGGGAAGCCACAGTGTTCTCTAAGCTCATCTAGTGCATGGATCAGTTCATTATCAATTTCATTCTCGCCTGTGGCTTGACACACAAACTCATCCCTACTGAAATACTTAAACATCTGTATATTCGCCTTCTATAGGTTCTTTAGATACATCAGTCTCCACAGACCCCGCACCTATACCAGAGATAGTTATAGATACCGCAGATCTACCTCCAGCACTATCCTTCTCAAAGTAGCTTAGAGGTAACATACGATCCATCACTAGCTTCCATGCAGCCGCTTGATTCTTATGTTCATCGTCTAGAGCAGCATCGAAGATAGCATCTAATACCTTACGTGACTTAGGTGAAGCCAACATACGTGCTTTGTACTCATTGATAATACTTGCGTCACCTTTAGGTCTACCTCTAACACCTCTAGATCCTTTAGATTTAGAGACTACATCTGTTTTCTTAGGTCGCCCTCGTTTACGCTTAGGTTGCTCATTATCAATATCCATATGTGTATTTTACCTTCTAGCTTTTCTAAAGAATACTATATCATTATAGCATATTTTTCTGTGTTTGTCAAGTCCTTTTATGTGTTATTTTAGTACACGGAAGTTTTCTTTTGTATTCAAGAGGTTAGGTAAGTTAGTAAACACTTGCTTTTTGTTGTTTTTTCTAATTTTACTTTTGATGTACAGGAGTGCCTACTACATATTTACAACAGACACCAGCCCTCCCCCCGTCCCCTCTAGCATACCCCGGCCCTCATGTCAACAAAAGATTACACAAGAGTTGGCATGGTTATTGCATACAAGAGTTGGCATGAGTCTTGCATGAGGCACAATAGTTGGCACGATTATTGCATGACGTGTTGCCTGGGGCCAACCATAGATAGCACGAGATGTCAAGAGATAAAAAGAGTTGACAAAAGGGAAAGAGTGTGGGTCAGAGTAGGAGCCTCTAGCACACCCCAGTAACCACAGTCCAATTGATTCTGCCTATCAGATCCTGGGATTCGATAGAAACAAATGTGCTTGACGGATTTACAGATACCCATATAATAGACGCCAACAACAACACAGACAGGAGACGACACAATGACACTACAGCAAACAAGAGAAGCACTAGCGAATATGCCTATAGAAGCACGAGACGAGCTTTTGGTGATGCTGGAAGAGAACGCACCACAGCAGCAGATAGACGAAATACTGGCAGCGTGGTTGCCTAAGTAACACCAGTGCACCATGCGAGCCTATTGCAACCAGTAGGCTCCAGTGGTTACACTAAGACAACAACGACGAGAGAGAACGACAATGAAACTACGACAATACGGCTCAAACCAAACTGAACTTAGCTTGCTGTGTGGCGCTGTGGTATTCTTTAGCTATGAGACACCAGTTGCAGCACTACTGCCATCTGGCCGCTACATACGCACTGAGAAGAAATGGTCAGTGACTACCAGCAAGCACATCAACAAGTGGCTAACGGGTGTCACATCACCAGTGGAGCAAGTGCCACAGGAAGAACTACACAGACTAGTGGGAGACGTATAGACATGAGAACAAGCGAAAAGGAAAAACAATATATGCACAATGCCATTGATATTGAACTGGCAGTGCTATATGGTCTAGAGCAAACACTAGCGGACAAGGTAGACCCTTCGACTTTAGAGGTTGAATACTTCCAAAAGTGTATATCTGACCAACACCGACGGATCAACAGAATTAAAAAGAGAGGATTCTAGACATGAGCGAAGAACTAGAACAAGAGACAGCGCAGGATCTACCATTCTGGAAAGGATGCCTCTGGTGGATCTGGGGTTTCACAATAGGACTAATCATAGGAGCATGAGACAATGCGAGACGAGATAGATATTTTCATTGACTCCACAATTGCGTGGAGTGAACATAGGCAGGCACTGGTGCTGGCAGTAGACAGACACCAGTTTGAGATGGCATTGCGTGACCTAGTGGCTAGGGCGCGAGCCGGTGAACGATTCGAGACAACGGGAGACGAGACATGAGCGCACCAGACGGCATATGCCTGCACCAGATTGTGGGCGAACTAGAGAAGATTAAAAAAAGCATGGTGATGGATTTGGTAGTGATGCGAGACGAGTTAGAATGGCAAATACTGCGAAACCATATTGACGAGATCAACGAACTGATAGAGAATATCAACAACGCATAACAACAGGAGCATGAGACAATGGATTTATTTGAGCAATTAGGTATGAGCATTGGTGGCAGAAGTGTAGCGGATCACATAGACTCGTTACGTGTCACCAGTGACACAAGAGCAATTGAGGCGCTACACGAGCCGGACAATAGCGACCCTGTAGAGTACGTGGTAACTGTGGAAATGATCGTGTCTGCTACGTCAGAACATGAGGCTAAACGATATGCCCATGACATACTTGACACAGCAGAACAAGAACTGGCAGACTTGATAGACACAGACATAACAGGAGCTTTCGAGGCATGAACATATTTTATCTGGACAAGTGCCCAACACGGGCAGCACAACAGCAGTGCGACAAGCACGTGGTAAAAATGATCCTAGAGAGCGCACAAATGCTCTCTACGGCTCACCATGAGTACGAGAGTGATCGTGCAGTATACAAGACCACACACAAGAACCATCCCAGCACTGTATGGGCTAGGGAATGCACCAGTAACTATCGCTGGCTTTATGACCACATGATGGCCCTAGGAGACGAATATACCAAACGCTATGGTAAGACACACCTGACCATACAAAAGTGCCGTGATGCGCTCAGAGAGCCGCCACAAGGTATGCCATGGAATGTACACCACACACAACCGCCACAGTGCATGCCTGACGAGTACAAGCGTGATTGTTCCGTGGAAGCCTATCACTTGTACTATGCAAGCAAGGCTGATATAATCGACATGCGCTGGACTAATGCCAGCCTAGAGTTTTTCAACCAACAGGAGATAGCAGCGTGAGTGACTCATACAGCTATGATGTAGACGTTACAGACCCCAACGAACTAGACCCTATAGACCGTATGATACGTGACTTGGTGGACTATAAACTAAATGTCTGTAGTGTGCAGGAATTGCTGGCAATGGCAGCCAGCCACATGACACGAGACCTAGAGGATAGAGCATTGTCTGAAGTGCAGGCAATACACGATGAATTCTTTTCACGAGAGGAGCTACACTAATGCGATGCAAGGCGTGCAATATAATACTAGAGAATCACGAGCTATCTAGAAAAGACAAAGTAACTGGGGAGTTTCTGGACTTGTGTGGCATTTGTGCCCAACACAGTAATGAAGCACTATACAGACCAGAGGAATCAGAGGAGTACGGAGACTACAATTTTATACAAGAGGAGCTTGCATTATAGGAAAAGTATGGTATACTACTATGGTAATGAACGATAAATTCACTACAAATAACTGTTCAATCGCTAAATACAGGAGAACGATAAATGGCGGTAATTGAAGGCAAAGCACAATTCATCTGGTTAAAGTCCACTGAAGTCTTCGAGGGTAAAGACACAGGTCGCTACACTCTGACGTTGACTCTAGACGATGAATCAGCAAATGAATTGTCAAACAAGGGTGTGCGACTAAAGTCATATGGTGATGGGAGCGATGCAATCATGCAACGAAAGTTTGCAACACGCTACCCAGTGACTGTGATAGACGCAGAGGGTCAGCCATTCGCTGGTGACATTCCATCAGGGTCTAAGGTACGCCTCTCGTACAAGTACGGAGACGAACACCCTGTCTATGGTGTGCCGGTATACATGGATGGTGTGCGTGTGTTAGAGATGGGTGCCGCTGGTGTTGACGCAGCACTCTAAGTTCATAGGTCATGAGTCGTGCGATCAGTGCGGCTCCTCTGACGCTAGGGCTGTCTACAGTGACGGCGGGAGCTATTGTTTCTCCTGTCACGCTGTAGGCAAGCCTGATGGCAAACCCACGGTAGAACCAACGCCATTGCGGAGGAAATTAGAGTTGACAGGAGTTATAGCAGATATTCCTGATAGACGTATCAGCCAGAACACGTGCAAGAAGTACGGTGTGACAGTTGAGTATGACTCTCAGGGTAAAATATCCAAGCACATCTACCCCTACTATGCTTGTGATACCGACGATGTCAAGGGCACTAAAGTACGCCTAGTGAAAAACAAAGACTTCTTTGTCACTGGTAGCACTGAGGGTGTCGGATTGTTCGGTCAGCAGGTGTGCAAGGGTCGAGGTAAGTACCTGACAATAACTGAGGGTGAACTGGACTGCCTGTCTGTGTCTGAGATGGTAGGCAATAACTATGATGTTGTTTCGTTGCGCTCTGGTGCATCTGCGGCTGCTAAGGAAATCAAAGAGCAGCTAGAGTGGCTAGAGGGCTACGACAACATCGTGGTGTGCTTCGATAACGACAAGGCCGGTAAGCAGGCTGTAGAGGATGTCAAGGACTTATTCAGCCCTAACAAGCTGAAGATTGTCAAGCTGCCTATGAAGGACGCTAGTGACATGCTACAGGCTAACAAGATCAAGGACTTCACTAGTGCATGGTGGGACGCCAAGGTCTATCAGCCTGATGGCATTATCAGCGGTAGCGATACATGGGAAGCACTCACCAGCAAGATCAAGGTGCAGAGTATTCCGTATCCGTGGCAGGGACTCAATAGCCACACCAAAGGATTCAGACCCTACGAGCTAGTGACGATAACGTCAGGCTCAGGTATGGGCAAGAGTCAGATGGTGCGGGAGCTAGAGTATTACCTGCTCAATGCCACTGAGGACAACATAGGCATCCTAGCGTTGGAGGAGGACATAGCTCGAACTGCTCTTGGCATCATGTCAATAGCGGCAGACTGTCCCTTGCATCTAGAGGAGGATCTAGACCCTGAAGCTGCCTTCCCTTTCTGGGAGCAGACTATGGGCACTGGGCGGTACTACCTGTTTGACCACTGGGGTAGCACAAGCGAAGACAATCTGTTGGCTCGCGTTCGCTACATGGCAAAAGCGTTAGACTGCAAGTGGATCATTCTAGACCACTTATCCATTGTCGTATCAGCGCAGGAGAATGGTGACGAGCGTAAAGCTATCGACGCTATCATGACGAAGCTACGATCATTGGTGCAGGAGCTAGGCATTGGACTCTTCCTCGTGTCTCACTTGAAGCGCACACAGGGCAAAGCACACGAGGACGGAGGGCAGATCAGCTTGAGTGAGCTACGAGGCTCTCAGTCCATTGCACAGTTGTCTGACATGGTTATTGGGTTGGAGAGAGATCAGCAGAACGATAATGAGGAGAAGCGCAACACAACCACAGTGCGTGTCCTGAAGAATCGTTACGCTGGACTCACAGGTGCCTGCTGCTGGCTGAAGTACGAGAAGGTCACTGGCAGGATGATGGAAACAGCAAAGCCACAGGAGGAAGCAAATGGCCTCTAGTCCCATCTTTTTAGATGCAGAGACTAATGGTCTGAAGCCCACTAAAGTGTGGGTGGTAGTCACCATGCAGGACGGTGAACTACAGGAGCATTACGATGCAGAGTCCCTAGAGTACGCTCTAAGAGGACATGATGACGTAGTAGGTCACAATCTACTGGGTTACGATATACCTGTCCTGAAGCGTCTGTGGGACATTGACATAAGCAAAGAGCGTGTGAAGGACACATTGGTCATGTCACGCCTAGCGAATCCACAGTTAGACGGTGGTCACTCTCTAAGAGCTTGGGGTGAGAGACTGAACTTCTCCAAGGGAGACCACAGTGATTGGTCGCAGTTGTCTCCAGAGATGGTACAGTATTGCCGACGTGACGTAGAGGTGACAGCAGCACTGTACAAGAAGCTGGAGTGGGATCTAAGACACTTTAGTGACCAGTCGGTGGAGCTAGAGCATGACGTACAGGACATCACACAGCAACAGGTACGCAACGGATGGCTACTTGACACACGTAGAGCTATTGAGTTAGTCGCTACGCTACGAGAGAAGCTATACGATCTGGAGGATGCTGTACAGGAGGCTTTCAGACCGCTACCAACATTTGTAAAGGAGATACAGCCAAAAGTAAAAAAGGATGGAGCCATCTCTGTCGTAGGTTTAAAGTTCTTGGGAGACTCTTGGGAGATCGTGGGTGGCCCTTTTTCTAGAGTAGACTACCCTGAGTTTAACTTGGGGTCTAGACAGCAGATTGGCAGATATTTACAACACTATGGATGGAAGCCCTGTAAGTTCACAGAAACTGGACAGGCAATTGTAGACGAGAAGGTGCTATCAGGTATCACCGGCATCCCACAGGCTTCTCTGATCTCAGAGTACCTGATGGTGCAGAAACGCATAGCACAAGTGCAGTCATGGGTAGATGCAGTAGATGAGGACACAGGACGTGTGCATGGTCAGGTCAACACTAACGGTGCAGTAACCGGCAGGATGACACACGCCAAGCCTAATCTAGCGCAAGTACCAGCATCACGAGCGCCCTATGGAGAGGAGTGCCGACGCTGCTGGACTGTCCCTGAAGGACATAAACTTGTGGGTTTTGATGCTAGTGGACTAGAGCTACGGATGCTAGCTCACTACATGAACGATGAGGACTATACAAATGAAATCATTAACGGAGACATCCACACAGCTAACCAAAACCTTGCAGGACTTGAATCAAGAGATCAGGCTAAAACTTTCATCTACGCACTCCTGTACGGCGCTGGAGATGCTAAACTTGGTACAGTGGCAGGAGGAGGCGCAGGTGCTGGTAGACTTCTTAGAGAGCGATTTATGTCTAATCTCCCATCATTTGCAACTCTTAAAGGACGAATTGCTCAAGAAGCAGCACAGGGTTGGATCAATGGATTAGACGGGAGGAGACTCTGGATTCGCTCTGAACACGCAGCATTGAATACTCTATTGCAGAGTGCCGGTGCATTAGTTATGAAACAAGCCTTGATTACTCTAGATAAGTATGCTATACTATGGGGTATGGACTATAAGATCGTAGGTAACATCCACGATGAAGTCCAAACCGAAGTCCCAGCATCACAAGCAGAGAAGTTCGGGCGACTTGCAGTCTCTTGCCTAGAGGCAGCAGGTATACACTTTAACCTAAACTGCAAACTTGCAGGGGAGTATCAAATTGGAACTAGCTGGGCAGACACACACTAACATACCCTACAAAAGATATATTGAAAACAAATCAAGGGTAACTATAAACGGAAACAGGTACAGACTAGGCAATATAAATCATCCCTTCCATCTTGTGTACAAGACCAAAGGTATGCAAGCAGCATTCGAGGCTATGAGTTTAGTACCCAACAGACTAGAAGAAATAAAGTATACGGTACAGAAACTTTTTGATGAAGTCCGTAAAGGTCAGGTCTACATCATAGTCAACCCAGCATTCCCCGGCTGGTGTAAAATAGGGATGGCTGTGGACGCAAAGGATAGGCTCAAGCAGTATCAGACTAGCTCTCCCTACAGAGACTATGAGCTAATCAAGGCATATGATACTGATGATCGACGCACCGCTGAGAAGGCCGCACACGAGCTTCTAGCGCAGTCACATGAACGTAAGGGCGAGTGGTTCTACATTCAACACCCTGTCGCTACAGAAATACTGGACGGACATTTCAATGAAAACAGTTAACACAATTGTTGATGACATCTACGAACTGATGACCACAAAGTCTGCTGATGAGTCAGTGGACGTTGAGGCAGAGATTGACAAGTTCGGAGAAGCCGTCAAACAGCTAATGCGTACTGAGTTTATGCCTGATGCACCACGTGATGGACGTAAGCTACGCCTGTCCAACATAGGCAGAGACGATAGATACCTATGGCATCACTACAACGACACAAGCGCAGGAGAGGAGATCCAAGGGCACACGTATGTGAAGTTCATGTACGGGCATCTGATTGAGGAAATGCTCTTGTTCTTGTGTCGCCTATCAGGTCACACGATCACTGATGAGCAGAAGGTATGTCAGGTAGAGGGGATCACTGGACACATGGACTGTCGCATAGATGGTATTGTGACTGATATCAAGTCTGCAAGCACCTACGGCTTCAGGAAGTTCAAGAGAGGCGCTATAGCCTACGAAGATCCTTTTGGTTACGTTGACCAGTTGAAGGCATACGCCTACTCAGAAGGTGAGACTAAGTTCGGATGGTTGGTCATGGACAAGTCCAATGGTCATCTAACGTACCTGAAGTACGACCTAGAGGACACAGAAGCACCTGTGTACAACACCATCAAAGGTGACATTGCCGAAAGGATACGTCACGTAAAAAAGCTCGTAGAGGCAGAGGAGATACCACCAGTATGCGCAGAACCATTGGCGGATGGCAAAAGTGGAAATATGCGATTACCCGCAAACTGTTCCTACTGTCAGTACAAGCATTCATGTTATCCAGAACTGCGTACTTTTCTGTACTCAAACGGGCCAAGGTTCTTAACGGAGGTGGTACATGAGCCTAAAGTCCAAGAGATCACGTAAGCAGAGTATCTATAGGTCTGGACTAGAGAAACGCTTTGCACAGACAGCACCTAAACGTAGGTACTTGTATGAGCCATATGATGTACCCTACGTGATGCACAGGAAGTACAAGCCAGACTTTGTAGATAAGAAGACAGGAGACTACATAGAAACCAAGGGTTTCTTTAGAGCAGGAGACACCCAGAAGTACACAGCGATACGTGACAGTATCCAGCCCATCAAGTTAATCTTTGTCCTGTCAGACCCAAACAAGAAGGTCAGGAAGGGTTCTAAGATTACGATGGGGCAGTGGTGTCACAAGGAAGGCTTTGAGTTTTACACAGTTGATGAGTATGTAGATCATGTCACTAACAATGGATGAGATTAAGGAGAGAGTGTTGAAGCGGTACGATGCTGATGATATACTAGAGGCATTAGACATATCCGCTGAAGAACTGCTGGACAGGTTTGAGGATAAGTTTATCAACAGGCTGCACCAGTTTGAAGAAGAAACAAATGGAGATGAATGGGATGAGTATTGATAACGCAACACCAGAGGAGTGGGATAGGCTGCGCAACAGTAAAGCTAGTATAGCTGAGGCTTGGAACCGTATCTATGACGATGACAACGCACCTAATCATCACCCTGTGTTTGGTGAAAACATACCTGATAACAGCACTAAGTTTGATAATGTTAACAGACCAGA
>Ga0181390_1000664_pt1 | contig 15772 bp, 9 predicted proteins | sample 13SPOviralmetaG_FD_130085 | JGI IMG/M metagenome (GOLD analysis project Ga0181390, IMG submission 130085) | Marine viral communities from the oligotrophic San Pedro Time Series (SPOT) site, San Pedro Channel, CA, USA - 13 SPOT_SRF_2010-07-21 | ecosystem: Environmental > Aquatic > Marine > Strait...
CAATGGAAATCAAATCGTGGTGTTGCATCATTTAGCTCGGAAAACTTCAATATTCAAGATGGGTGGGTATCAATAGATACTGTTGATGGCGGAACTTACGGGTCATAAATATAATTGTACTATATACAAGGCGATCATAGATGTCAACTATTAAAGTAAAAAGAAGTTCTGTACAAGGTTTACTACCTGATTTAGAGAACAACGAACTCGAACTTGGCGAAATTGCAATCAATACCCATGATGGCAAAATGTATTTCAAAAAGGATGAGTTTGGCGATGTTTCACTTCATGAAGTGGCCAAAAGTTCTGAAGCAGAAAATGTGTTCTATGTTTCTAAATCTGGTAATGATGATAATGACGGCAAAACATTAAGCACTGCTTTTCTTACTATTGATCAAGCATTAATGAGGGCAACACCTGCGAGTGTCACATTTGATCTTTCTCAAGGAAATACAATAATTTCAAACGACACAATAGCATTACCTGGCAATATCTTTGATACAGGTGATGAGGTTGTATATAATCAAGGCGAAAATGGCGCATATTCATCTTTGCTTGATGGGCAAAAATACTATGTAAGAAAAACTGCTACAGGTATCGTTTCATTACATGCAAGTAAAGCATTCGCTATTAGTAATACAAGTCCTATTACACTCGCTGCTTACGGCGCCGGCACTTCTCACTCACTTACACGAGAAACTGAAGGAACAACAATCTTTGTAAAAAGCGGGACATATATAATAGGAAATGTTGGTGGTAGAGGACAATTTGCGTCAGGTGAATATGATATGGGTGGTTTGGTTGTCCCGCCTAATGTATCAATTGTTGGCGACAATTTAAGAACAACAAAAATTAAAGGCAGTGATCAATATCATGATTTGTTCTATGTACAGAACGCATCATACATAACAAATGTAACATTTATAGGTATGAAAACTGGCACAGCAAGAGGTGAACCTAGAGCACCTGCTGCTGTTTCGTTTCCTCCATTACAGTTACAACCCGGCAATGTCCCGCAACTAATTCAAACAAGTCCTTATGTAGAAAACTGCACAGCATTCAATACAACTGCAACAGGCATGTTGATTGACGGAAGTTTGACTGCAGGATTAAGATCAATGGTATCTGATTCGTTTACGCAAATCAATGCGGGCGGTACAGGTGTTCACATCATTAATCGTGGGTATGCTCAACTTGTTTCTATCTTTACTGTTTCGTGTGAACATGCTGTTTTATGTGAATCAGGTGGGCAATGCTCATTGACAAATTCAAATGCATCATTTGGTACTTTCGGATTAAAGTCAACAGGTTCATCTGAGGATTTATATGCAGGTGCAACAAATGCTCAGTCACAAACTTTTGGTGAGTATTTTGAGATTGCAACTTCGACTCCGCCTAAATACGGAGATGCATTTTCAGTTGCTGAAACGGGTGGTTTAGGTGGGCACAATGTTTCCGATGAATCACTTGAGCATTACTCTGTTGAAAAAGTAGTATCTTCAATTGACTTCACGGGTACAACATATGCAGGGAACACTTTGGCGACTTTCGATCCAACATCTAATGGGGTTTCAACAGCAGCAAAGACAATAACAATTCCTAATCACGGGTTCCAGCAAGATCAACCTGTAAAATATTTTATACCTGTAGACTCTGATGGAAATGTTGAATATTCAGGTATAAGTGGATTGACCGCAAATACTGTTTATTTTGTAAACTTAGCAGGCGTCTCTGATAACACAAATAAATTCCAATTAGTTACAACTGTTGGCGAAGCACCTGAACCTGTGCAACCCATTGCTAACAATGGGAGTCATTATATTGTTCCGAAATTCTTTTATAACACGACAAAATGTAGTCGTGATGCGGGATATATAATAGATGCAATTGCAGATGATAATGCATTAGGAACAAACTTTAATTCTGTATATACAGGATTAGCGTATCAAAGAGGTAGCGTATATACTGGCGGATTCGGTACGACTTATCAAAAAAATCCTACTCTTGCAATGATGTATGAAATTTCAAGACGCATTAAACCCCTTCATTCGGACAATGGTCTTTGGAAACAAGCTGTCACAAACAACATTGGAATAATTAGTAATACTTTGATAAACGGATCTCAAAGCACCTCGCAGCCAGGTGATGGTACAGTTCCTGCACTAACATTTCCAACTGCCCTTGCTCGCCCTCAAAAATATATAGATGCTAAAAATGCATTGCAAACAAATAGACAAACAATCATTGACAATGTTATAGCTGACATCGATGCGGCGGTCACTAGTGCAGGCATTGGCACATTGTGGTATAATTTTAGTTATGGCCCTAATGGTGCTGCTGATAAAGATAGATGTAAAAGAGATATTGGGTTTATTGTTGATGCAATGACATATGATGTGCTATATAATACTAATACTGCAACCATAAGAGCAGCAAGTAGTTATAGGGTTGACGGAAATTTGCAGTTAGGTAGTAATGGCGAGCAAACGGAAGAGGCATATAATAATTTCCTTAAAACGAGAATCCTTGCACAACTCGCATCATCTGATATTACCACATCTTTTACTAATACACAAATATCAGGTGATAGTGATATAGCAATAACAGGTCACTTATACAATACGGGTGATTCTATAGTTTATACTGTCACTAGTGGGTCTAATATTACAGGACTTGTAGATGGAGGAAAATATTATATTATTCGTATAGATGATAATACTATTAACTTTGCTTCATCTCATTACAACGCACTAAATGGCATTGCACTGTCTGTATCTGATCCCGCCGTTTCTTCTGGGTATCAAATTGTTGGTGGCCTTAGAGAGCAAATATCACGATCAATAGGTGAAATTGTTAGTTTCATTGATGCTGGTGGACATGCTTTACCGCAACTCGCAGGACTTAAGTTTACAAATGATGCCGGTGCTCATCCATCACCAGGTAGTGCAATGGAAGGTTTACAAATAACTGCAAGGAATGCAATATTAACAGCAAAATCTTCTATACAAACCAGCGTTTCGTCTAATATAGATGTGTATCGTGTAGCACCACTAGAGGATATCAGAATTGATTACACCGGTTCCTTAGAGACAAGATTTAAAAAGAGAAGTTTAATCGCAGCAAGTTCGATGACATTTGAATACGTAGGAACTGGCACAGAAATACGAGGTTTGACTGATTCAGGGGCAAATACAGATGATTTATATAATAGACCTAGAACAGATGATTTCCCAAAAACAGAAAATGAAGTAATCCAGGATTCAACAACAAACTTAGGTGCAGTTTATTTCACATCAACGGATCACAAAGGTGATTTTAGAATTGGATCTGAACTGCATATAAATAGAACTGATGGAAGAATTGAAGGAGATGCATTTAACAGATCATTGTTCTCTGTTATGACTCCTTACATACTAGCAATTGAAGGCAACTAAAAATGGCACAATTAAATACGTTTAAATCGTTACAATACACATTTACAAATGGTGAAGCAGTTATTTACACAGCACCTGTCGGATACACTGCTATTATTTTGAATGCTCAGTGTGCAAACAAACATACAGCAGATGTTACAGTATCATTCAAATTAAGGAAACCTGGTACGCCATCTGATACAGATTCAGTGTTGGTAGATGATTTAGTCATTCCGATCAATGATGCCGCTAACTTAGCAACAGGTAAACTTGTATTGCAACCCGGGGACAAGATATTAGGTATAGCATCACACAATAGTGCCCTTGACTTAACTCTTAGTTTCTTGGAAACATTAGATGCGTAGGTTCGCAAGTAATTATCTTTCTGGCCGTGTAAGGGTCAAACCGCCATCGGAAGCGACAAGTGACCGATATGATTACCTTGGTCTCGATCAAGCAGAACCTAATTTAGGCACTTCTGCCTCACAATATGCTTTATCATTTACTAATTCAAATGTCGATACTAATGCCAACACAATAACCTTTGCGTCTAATCACGGATTAACAACAGGTGACAAAGTTGTATATGACGGAACTGGTGCCGCAAGTGATGTTGGATCGCTGACAACTGGAGCAACATACTATACAATTCGTGTAAACGATACAGTTATTAACTTAGCAACAACAAAAAACAATGCAACCAATGGTCAAATTTATGCTTTAAGCGGATCAGGTGGAGCAGGTACGCATTACATAGGACAAACTACTTTATTAACAACAACACCAACGGGTTCACGAAAACTTGTAAGTTTAGGTGAGGACTTAGATCTAGAGTTGGTAAATGGCGAGTACAAAATTAAATTCGCAGATGGCGCTACTCAAAATATCATTAGCGAGACAATTGATGCTTCAGATTTACAAGAAACAACTAATGCAGGAAATACTAGTAATGTAGCAGTATCGTTTACAAACACTACTGACGCCACTGATGTTGGGACAGGTGCTGTTAGTGTTACTGGCGGGTTAAGTGTCGGTAAAACATTGTACATGGACGACCAGGAAAATATAACATTTAAAGGTAGTGCGGACGCCCATAGTGACAATACAATAACTTCTATTTTTGATGTCGATGGGCTCAATACAAGAACAGAATTCCGTATAGGGTATGAGGACATCTCAGCAACTAGTGCGCAGTATAGTGCGGCTGATGGATCAGTTAATCAACAAAAAGCGTTTTCTATCTATCAAAATGTTAATCATAGTACCGGTAAACAAATTTCTAGGATTTTCTTAGGTAGTGTACATGCCGCCGAAACAATAACAGGCACTGATCCTGTTTATAGCACGCCATCTGAATCATATATATACACTAATCCCGTATTAGTATTAGATCCAGCTGGGCTAGGTGACAATACAGGATTAGTTAGAATTAAAGGTAACTTAGAAGTATTAGGTACGCAGACAACAATTAACTCGACAACTTTAGAAGTTGCTGATTTAGACATTGTTGTTGCTAAAAATGCAGATACTTCTGTTACTACAGATACCGCTGGTATTATTTTTGGTAACAATGTAGGGACTCCTACTTCACCAGCAGTCGATTATGAATGGAACAGCAGTAATTTACCCCCTTCAATCAAATGGTATCATCACGCAACACATCCGTATCTATTAGCTAATAAAAAAATTGCAGCGGCAGGATTTATTCATCAAGATTACATAGATGATAATGCAGCAGGGTTAGGTTTGTTGAGATCTGATGGGTCAATTGATAGTACTTCATATAGTACAAGTGACAATAATACCACTTATGTGATAGACACAAATACTGCGAGTACTCAGCAACAGTCGCAACTATTTTTGACTGCAGTAGGCGGATCCGCTCAAATTGTTGACATTAATGTCAATGGCGGAATAGGAGTGGAAACAACTGCTGCAACAGCATCAGGCGGCCCAGGTGGCACAGCAACGAATGCTACAATAACTATTGACGGAAGTGGTGTTACCCCGATAACATATACTATAGATAAAAGTTTTACAAGTAATGTACTAGATTTATCGCTTACTGCCAGTAATGATCAAAATAATCCTCAGATCGTACAGTGGGAATATAGCGGCAATGTTCAGGCAAGCATTCCTGCTGCTACAGGCAGAGTAACAATAGATTTAAATGATAGCGTAACCTTGCAAGATTCCAGTGCTGAATTAATTGTTGATCGTTTAGCGCCTAGTACGGGAACTACACCGCAAAATGTTGACATTGTTTCAGATCGATTGGCAATTAATGCAGAATCTGGTACACATGGTGCTGTTGCATACTTTAAAAGAAAAGATATAGCACAGACATCCCCTGATGTGTACCCATTGGGTGTTAATGGTGGTGTCGTAACAATTGAGATAGACAAAAACGGCAATCCTAATAATTGTGCATGGATGTCATTTTTAAACACCGGCACTGCAAGAGATGCCACTTCAGGAGATCGTCAAGGCGAAATAACGACAAAACAATCAGAGACTAACTTTGATGGCGAAACAACTAAATCAGGCATACGGATTTGGGGTCATAATAATATTGATTTCGATGTGTCTGATACAGTATCAACTCCTGATAATCTTACTGCAAGAAGATTAAGTGTTACAGAAGATGGTTTAGTCCTAAGAAATTATTCTGAAATAATTTATGATGGAACTAACTATGAAACATATGTTCAATTCACTGATCCGGACGCAGATAGAACTATTGTATTCCCGAATGCAAGCGGCACTATTGCACTTACATCAGATATATCTTCGATTGGCGTTGGTCAAATAATAACTTCTGATGATACTTCAAATGAAGATCAATATATTGTGTTTGCTGATGAAGGCACAACAGTAGGCAATGTCGCTCAAGGACCTTTGACAAACTCTAATTTAAGGTTCAATCCTTCAACTGGTGAATTGACTGTAACAGGAGATGTCACATTATCAGGCACTTTGTCTGCAACAACAAAATCATTCTTAATTGATCACCCGACTAAACCTGATTGTAAATTGCAATATGCATCACTAGAAGGACCTGAAAACGGAGTATATGTTCGTGGAAAATTAATAGACGGTAATATAATTGAATTACCTGACTATTGGTTAGGTTTAGTTGATGAGCAATCAATCACAGTAAATTTAACGCCCATAGGACAATCACAAAACTTATTCGTTGAAGATATTTGTGATAATGTTGTCATTGTTGGAGGACAAAACACTAAATGTTTTTACACAGTATTCGCTGAACGGAAAGATGTAAATAAGTTAGTTGTCGAATATGGTGAATCGTAATGGGTCAAATATATAGGTCAAAGACACCTCCAAAATTAGAGTATTTAGAATTTTATTTTGATCCCTGTAATCCCAAATGTATCAATTGGAAAACATTTGATAATAAGACTAATGATGCTGGCGTTAGTTATTCACAAGATTTTACTTATAGTGATTTCGATAAAGGTTATGAAGGGTACATCGTAAAACTCGATGAAAAGACGTCCTCAATATCATCTTATGTCAAAAAGCAGGCAGGATTGCGTGACTTGTCAGTTAACGGTCATCACATGGTTCGCACTACCTATAATATTCAAGCAGAGGGCACTGAACAAGGTTCAATTGATGAGACAGTTGACACGACTAATGACTTCACCTCACATAACGATGACACGCCAACTGTTAGGCGTGAAAAAACACCGCCATTTCTTGCCCCTGTGGGCCCACAAAAATATTCTTTGAAATACGAACCGCAAAGTATGATTGAAACTCAAAATTCAGTTATAACCGTAATTTCAAGTATGGTAAACAGCATTTATAATGGCGGATTTGGTTCTGCCGGGTTCTCAGATGTTTCTGGCAGGGGCTTTTACCCAAACTATTCTTCCGGTCAAATCTGGGATAATTATGAAACGCAAACCCTATACACTGCTTCCGGTGCTGGTGGCATTACCCGGTTTCCTGTAGAGCATCCTTTATGGGAAGTTGATAAAAAGTGGGCATTTCTTCCTAAAGGAAATGACGGCGGCGGCATTTACCCCCTTGAAATATTTTATGCTAATCACGCATGTGGGGGTACAAGGAATAGCAATCCTATAGCAAGATTAGAATGGGGTACTACGTCATCCACAGTCGAAAACAGAAATTATTCCATGGGCAATGTTGCCGATAACGAGGAAGATAAGACACAAGAGGTTGATGAAACTGGCAGCGCCTATTTTCAAGAAACACGGAATTTTCAAAATAATTCTATCTTTCAAGGTATGACCAGTAAAAGATTGAAGGGCGGAAAGCAATCTGGCGATGATCCGGTATACGATACTGATGATACTCATTTCACATTATCGCCTATGACTGGTATGAATATTCCATTTACTTATGATAATAGATCTAAAGGGTGGTACAAACATTGGCAAGAACCTAATATTGGTGGTTATAACCCACGCACATTCTTTTGGCCTTTATATGACAAAGAAATTGGACCTGTTTTATTTGAAAGTCCGGATAATGATCGATACTCATCTGACCGGTTCAATATAGAAGTTATACGCCCGCTAAAGCAAGCATCTTATAACGATCCCGTTTACTTAGATTACGCTGGCGGGGCAGAGTATGATTCCCCGTTTTCATTAGGTGAGGGCCATTCTCCAGAACTTCCGTTGCAACCTATAGGAGATTGCACGGTTTTGACTGTGACATATGAATCAACTGCAACAATCAGATCAACATGGAGAGCTGCGCAGCCCGCTGGTGCAGGAGGGACAGCTAGACTCTTTGGTCAAGCAACATATACTAACAATGCAGACACAAACTGGACATCTGGTGGAATTAGTGAAAAAGTAACCCAAGGAAAGTTTGCAGTTCTAGGTAATACTTATCAAGAAGCACTGTTTGACGGCGAAATAGATTATGGAACAACAAGCTCTGAGGCATATTCCCACAGTAAAGGTTGGAATGAAGAAACAATTTACTTAAACCCATCAGATTTTAGTTTTGATGATACCTCAACGGGTTATTATGTCTATGTTTATGATTCTGAAGGAGAGATGGTTAGAATGTTTAGTCGAGGAGTTTTAGGAAAGAAATTCCCGACTCCAAAGACCAATTCTGATAGAGCTAATCTTGGTGACGGATCGCATGTGTATAGTAGTTGGAATTTATTGTACACAAACCCTAAATACACATATATGGATCATGTTGATGCAACGCAAGAGTTTACTTTATTAATTTACAAAGAGTTAGACATTGAATATCCTCCAGTAAAAACAAAAAATCATACATTTCCTGGAAGAATAATGCTGCCAATGAACAATTTTACAGTTTCAGCTGATGCGGCAGTTGGCTCTGGCACTTCACAGTCTGCGTTTCCCTATAGCTATGACAAGTTGACTTTTAGTACCTGGTTTAAAGAACTTGATCCGTTTGTTTTTCCTAGATTAAATGAATCGAATGTTAATCAATTTACTGGGACCACAACGCCGGGCCCATGGGAACCGAACTATGCTTTGAACGGAGCAAAATTTACTGACAGTAATGGGTATGGGTTATGGGATCCTATTACTTCATCATATTCTGATGCAGATGAAGCGAGAAATCCTATCCTATCGAATGAATATTTTGAGGTCGGCATTTGGGGAACAGGTCAAATTTATATTTATTTTAAAATCCAACTCAGAGACGGGTGGTACGCATCAGACACAGATTTTGGTCAGTCTGGCGGAACCGATGGTTCAACCTGGTCGCCAGTATTGCTGTGTAAAGGACCTAAAATATCAAGAGGGGGAGATTATAAGTGGCATCATATCGCCGTATCTCTTGATTTTGGTCGAGAAGATTCATATGTAAAATTATACATTGACGGAAATCTTGAGCACACATTTAATAGACTCACGAATGTAAGCAACACTTCCTTCAATGTCGGATGCGACACCAGTGAAGGCTGCTCTATTGGCGCTTACACTACTAGGAGAACAAGATGGTTTATAGGTGCCGAAGGCGGAATACCGGCAAATAATCTAAGCGGAAATGGCCTTAGGGGAGAAATAGACGGGCAATTGGATTATTCAAAAGAATTTGAAAGGGTTTTTCCTGCATGTTTAGGTGCAACAATGCTGTACAAATATACGGCGCTTTCTGCCAGTGAAATTAAACAAATATATAGTTCACAAAAACCTAAATATGTACCCGAAAATCAAAATTATGAAAGTCCTATAGATTCTATGGTTGATGATAATAATCTTGTAGGAAAGGGTACAGGTACGGTACAGGGTTTTGCATTCACATCACCTGATTCAGTAACAATTCAACCACTTTCTGGAGCCCATCGACCCGTTTACACCGCTACAGTAAATTTAGCAAATGCATCATTTGCATTAGAAAATATTTACAATTCATCTAAGTTTTATATAAATTCAAGTACAGGCGTATTAACCTTAATTGAAAATCCGCCAGCAATTGAACCTCGCATTGGATTATATACAGTGAACATAGTTGCATCAAAGGCGGGTGAGGATGATATTACAAAAACTGTTACTGTTGTTGTTGATGGTGCTGAAAATGTTGCAGGTGAGGGTGCTGTTACTGGCGGCGGTGGACAGGGTGACGGACCTGAAGTAACTGAACCGTATCAACTTGTCGTTGATGCACTTGACGACATATCTGACTCTTTAGACGGAACTTCAAACGATATATCAACAATTGTTCAAGCTTTGCAGGAAGATGTTACTTTTGATGATTCGGCAGGTATTTCACATAATCCTAGGGTTTTTGCTGTTGTAGGTAGAGGCGATTCAGCGGAGAGTTTAACAAGTAATAATGTTGGCTCAACGCATCTAACTGCACCGGGATTCTGGAAAGCATATTTTGACAATGAAATAGGATTAAAAACTTTGAGCGGATTTACTGATGGCACATTTAATGGGTTGCCGTATTTGGGGTATGTCGCATATTCAGGTACAACTTTATTAGGAGTAATATTTGTATGTTTCCCTGCTAATGTTCCTGATCGCTTGCAACAACCCGGAACTTTGTCAGAAATGTTTACAGCAAACGGAAATTTGAATAGTTCCACCATTTGGTCATATAGTAGCACCACTAGCTTTGTCAATAGGTCATTTGGTATCATATCAAAGGTTCATGATACAAATACAAGTTCCGTTGAAAGTCCCAATGTGTATACACAATCAAACGCTGGATTAAATAGTTGGATTTTTAGCGGAAATTCTAAACCAAATTCTAAAGGATATTATAGTGCTACTAAATTTTCGAATGATGATGGAGTGTGGGGTGTAATTTTAGACGGATTTTATGCAGGTAACAGTCAAACTATCTGGACAAGTCAATCTAACGGCAATATCGATCAAGATGACTTGTATGGCGTTGCAAACTTTAATGCCAGTGATAATCCAGGTGGTAATTTTACGAACGGTGATGAAAGATGGGGAACCCGTAATGATCAAAATATACGACTTTATTGTTTTGTGTAAGGATAATTAATCATGACATCAACATTTAAATATTTTCCAAAAGAAGGACTAAGGTTATTTATTGACCCCAAAAACAATAAATGTTTTGATGCATCTGTTTCTGCTACTACTGCAAATAATCTTGTTGATAAAGCAAATACTGATGTTGATCCTACTTTATCTAATCAATCATACACTATTCAGCCTGGGAATTCTGCGCCCGGCGTAGCAGCCGCAACATCATTAATGACTTCTAGGGCAGCAAGTGAAGGATATTTTGATTTTGGATTAACATCTACTTCACCTGAACAATATCATGATTTAAGTGTTGATAATGATTACAGTACATCTCAATTAAGACAAGATAAATTGGTTGCGTCTTCTAATACAATAGCTGGATCTGCATTTGGGTATGACAAGTTTGTTGCACATGATCATGATATAGATCATATTGATATACTTTGCCAATTTTCAAAAACTGAATTCGTATCCGAGTATAATCAGGATTGTCAGGTAGGGTTGGTTCCGAAAGAAAGTTCATTTATGATGTGGGTGTGGGTGTCAGACGAGTTAAATGGGTCTTCAAGACCCTTTTATGTGGCAAGCGGCATTCCTGAGGGTTCTTCTCAAGGTGACCCGGAATATGGGCATCGCACACTAAAATTTGTAGATATTGGAAACAATCAATTTAGATTGATAGGTGATTGTTCAATACAAGTGAACGTCCTAGGACCGTATCATACGAGTAATACTCGAGATCCTGCTGATACACTTCAACCACAAGCAACTTTTAATTATAATCAGTGGTATTGTCTAACTTATGTTAGATGTGCAAGATCTGGAGCGAGAAGTGCGATCAATCGGCAATATTGGAACGACACAACCCCAGATGGTACATATGTCTCAGGTGACTGGGTGACTTTCAGTTCAGGGGCGTTCGAACATTTTGATAACGAACAGAACAACGGTTTGGGTGTTACTACTTTATCCTTCTCTCAGTACGATGGAACTGAAGTTGAGGATGAGAGGTCTCATGAACGCACAAGAGGGTATTACAGACCTGGCGGAGGATGGAATATGGCGTTTTATATTGATGGAGTGGTTCATCATTCTGGCGCTCAATTGGCCCACTCTGTAAACTTTACTGATATAGGTCAGCCTGTGAGCGGGAATTCCAGCAACTATGCAGGGTTTAGAGGAAAAATTGGTCCTATTGCAGTTTGGCAAAAAGCGTTGACTGGTAGCGAAATACAAGCTGCATATCAAGCGTTTAAATATTATTTCGATCAACAAGGGAGTTAATATGGGCGTTTCTGTCGGATTTACATTGCCTCAATTTGATAAAGTGAAGCACTACTACGATCCTAGGAATAATCGAAGTAATCCAGAATACGACAACTACTCGTATAGCGGAACTCGATTTTACGACCTTTTTGGTTCGAACCACGGAACAGTAACGACTAATTCTATTTTGAAGCAGGGTGGGTATTTAAATTTTCCTATTCCTGATTTTAATGATGTGGCGCTTCGTGGGTGTGAATATCACGCAGAATTTGATGAACAAGATCCTTCAAATTCAGATGATGGTTTGTATTTAGATTTTCAAACAGAGATAGGATGCACATTTAGTTTTTGGTTCCAAGCAAAAACAGGTTTTGTTACGGCTAATGAATATTCATCAGCACTTCAAGGTAGCATGCCCATTTTTGGTGTATTCAGTAACAGCGTTGGTGCTGCCCCGTATAACGAGTATCACAGTATGATAAGTGTGACAGGCTCGACGACTTCAAATCCTGCAGGCAGGCCAACTACTAATAAGTCTGTTGAAATTTCATATATTGACACGTCTACTGGGCCTCTTCCTCGATTTCATCCATATGATGACCCACCATCGGCTAATACTCAAGCGGGAGAGAAATTACATGCACCAGGTGAATGGGCTCAAATTATCATAACAGGAAATAAACCACAAGGGCAAACAAATACATCTCATGATGTGTGGTACAACGGAGAAAAAATTGTATCAGATTATCAAAGAAATTTGACAACAGACAGTGGCGGGAACCCGAGACCATTGAATGAAAGAGTTTTTATGATAAATTCTATAGGTGCTCAAGAAGACCAAGGTAATGATCCCCCTAAAGTGTCCTTTCAAGGACAAATAGGACCTATAGTTCATTGGGATTGTAGATTGACTGATAGTGAAATAAAAAATGTATATAACGGGATGAAACCTATTATATAAATACTAAAATAAACTAATTTAAGAGCGTAACATGGCAAATTCTGATAAAAATATTACAGTTACTGGCGCAAAAGGTACCACAGGAGATCCTACATTAGAGTTTACTGGGTCATCGAACACACCTGTACGCATTAGGACGCTTGATGACGGTTCTTTATCTTTTGAAGGAACTTCAGGCACATTGTTTTCTATCACTAATGATTTAACAGGAACACTATTTTCTGCAAACGATGTTTCTGGTATTCCTAATATTGATGTTGATGATTTAGGTTTAGTAAGATTAGCACCTTACAACGGACAAGTAGTGATAGGAAAATATCAAGCTACTACCGCAACACAGTATTCAAATATAGGTGCAAATGCGACAACTGACATATTACAAGTAACTGGCAATTGTTGGATTGACGGAGATGCATTTATGTCAGGTACTGTAACAGGGAGCATCAACTTAAACGCAACTGCACCTGCAACTAATTCAACTACTGGAGCAGTAGGCGAAATTAGAGTTGACGATTCATACATTTATGTTTGTACTGCAGCGAATACATGGAAGCGTGTAGAACTCAATTTGGCCACTTGGTCATAATAATCGGAGACAATAATGGCACAGCCAACAACTAAAAAAGAATTCAAAGAGTGGTGCCTCAGGAAACTAGGTAAACCAGTCATTGAGATTAATGTTGACCAGGATCAAGTTGATGATCGTGTTGAAGAGGCATTGTCTTATTATTGGGATTATCATTTCGATGGTGCAGAAAGAACATATTTTAAACATGAGATACAATATTCTTATGTGCAGGTCAGCACAGCGTATTTAGCTGATCCTAATGACCCAGCATTTAAAGTCGGCGATGTCTTAAGAGAAGTATCAGGATCTTTGGCGGGACAAGAAGAAGGCAGTGCAACTGCAACTATTTCTAAAATAGATGCATCTGAAGGAAAGTTATTCTTTGCTAAACCGACTAAAGGAACATTTAGCGAAAGCGGATACGTGACAAGCGATACTTTCACAGCTAAACTTGCAACAGGCGGCAATTATCCTGCCGCAAGTATTGTTAGCAGATTTCAAAACTCAATAGAATTACAATATATCGATGTGCCGGAAAACATCATTGGCGCAGTTAAGGTTTTTGAGTTAGGATCTAATATCACTGCTGGTTCAGGTATGTTTAATGTTCAATATCAATTTGTTCTAAACAACTTACACGATATTGTCAACTACAATTTGGCACATTTTTATATGTCAATGCAAAATCTGCAGTTCATGGAAGAGTTGCTTGTTGGTATGACGCCTATGAGATATAATCGACATATAAATCGAATTATGCTAGATACAAAATGGGATAGATTACAGGTCGGACAACATATTGTTGTTGAAGCATACAAGATCGTTGATCCTGATGTATATCAAGATGTGTGGAAAGATCGATGGCTGCAAAACTATGCATCAGCGAAGATCAAGTATCAATGGGGTTCAAACCTCACTAAATTTAATGGCATGTCATTACCCGGTAATGTGCAGTTTAACGGCGAACAAATTTTAAACGATGCTAGAGAGGAAATACAACGATTGGAAGAGGATATGATTACTTCATACTCTTTGCCCGTTATGGACATGATAGGATAGCTTCATGGCTAAAAATTATTATTTCGAAAACTATGAAAACTCGATGGAGCAGTCTCTCATTGAAGACCTTGTTGTCGAGTCGATAAAAATCTTCGGAATAGATTGCTTTTACATACCTAGAGAAAAACAAGTAAAGATTGCGACCCCTAGAGAGTCAGCAAACGCTGTTGTCAATGCTAGCGATATTACCGGTGGGGCAATAACGGGAATATCTTTCTTGAACAGAGGGTTCGGATATTTAAGTGTTCCGACTGTCATTTTTAGTGCGCCAGGTTCAGGAACAACCGCTGAAGGAATAATATCGCTTACAAACGGTGTCGTATCAGGAATAAACATCACCGAAGGCGGATCAGGTTACGATGAAAATAATCCTCCCGTAGTAACAATTCAATCAGTAGTAGATACTAACACAGGACAATTGCAATTTGTTGATAGCGGATATGATGATCTATTGAATGAAGATGATTTACCTGCTTACACGTCTGCATATGAAATTGAAATGTACGTCAAAAATGTTGATGGGTTCGAAGGTGAAGGTGATTTCCTTTCTAAGTTCGGGTTACAAATTCGTGATTCGATGACACTCACTGTTGCCATGAGAACATGGGAGCAAGATATTGCGTTTAATGTAACTGATCAACGAGTTAGACCGCTTGAAGGTGATTTGATTTACTTCCCTTTAAACAACAAAATATTTAAAATTATGCATGTTGAACACGAAGCAATATTCTATCAAATGGGATCATTACAAACATATGATCTTAAGTGTGAATTATTTGAATATAGTAACGAAAGGTTTACAACCGGCATACAAGTTGTTGACGACTTATACGAAAATTATAGAACAGTCGTGACAAACACAGACAATAAATTAGAAGATGCAGTCGACATTGTGACACAAGATGTAGGTGAAAACGCTGATAACTTTGTTATAGAAAATACAGGTGATAACATCCTTGACTTTAGTGAAGGCAATCCATTTGGGGAGAAATTCTGGTAATGTTCGGGA
>Ga0181390_1000668_pt1 | contig 15691 bp, 12 predicted proteins | sample 13SPOviralmetaG_FD_130085 | JGI IMG/M metagenome (GOLD analysis project Ga0181390, IMG submission 130085) | Marine viral communities from the oligotrophic San Pedro Time Series (SPOT) site, San Pedro Channel, CA, USA - 13 SPOT_SRF_2010-07-21 | ecosystem: Environmental > Aquatic > Marine > Strait...
CTCACCTTTATTCATACGTAAGGTTTGTTCTGGGTCATCGGTATTAAACTTTTCAAGCTGATCATCAAACAATGGATTATTAGGGTCCATATCTGCAGCTCTAGATATAGGTAATGATACAGGATCTAATTGAGTAGAAACCCTATCAGTAAAACCCCTAAGCCTATCAACCATCTCAAGACCAAAAGCATTCTCAGCACCTTTAAGCCTAGTAGTACCACCTTCAGTTACAGGTGTTATCCCTGTACGCTCAAGAAGCCCTGGCACCCTCTCAGCTTCCCTCTGTCTTGCAGATAGTTCTGCTAAAGTATTATCTTCAGATACATCAGGGGTCGCTGGGATCTCTATTTGTGGTAGGATCTTTGCAGCTTCTGTTTCCTGTGTTAGTTGTTCCGTAACCTGCTCTGAAGGTAAGTCAAGGGGGCCTTCCGTAGCCCCAATAACTTCATCCATCTTGTCACGTTCAGCCTGTCCTTTGGCTGCCGTAGCCCTTAGGGCTGCTAGTGATTCATCTAACCTAGCTTGTTCTTGTTCTGGTGTAACATCCTTAGGGCCTACAATCGTAGACCCTCCGCCTGCTCGTCTAGCCATTAGCTATTCTCCTGTTATCCAACCTTGTTCTACGGATGTGTCGTATAGTCTGTGCTTAAAGGGGCCTAATGGTGTTAGACCTAAACCTCTTTTAAAGGTACCTCTTGTATCACCTTCCATTGCACTCCGTCCGAAGCCCACTACATTTTCAAAGATACCTGTGACAGGGGCTTCTCCTGACGCAAAGTTCCAAATCGCTTCTGTTGCATTTCTACTTCTATCCTTATACAAAGGTAAGATGTAGTTGTTACTCCATATTCTTTCTGTTGTACCTAACAATCCTGTAGAGTACAATGCTCTCAAATACTTCTCTTGATCTGATAAGTATGGTGATCCTTCTCCATATTTTATAAGGTCCTTGAGGTACTGAGAGGCATAACCTAGCATAAGCATAGACATGATAGATGCAAATACAGAGAACTTCATCCCTGGGTTTGCAGTCTTAACAGTGTCCCACATATTAGGTAAGTGATTAGCTGTAAACTCAGAGATAAAACCTTGGAACTGAGTGAACATTGCAAAGTGCTGGTTACTATAGAACAGTGGTCTGCTCATAGCCCCTGGCATTGGTACTGAAGCGTTGACAAAGTTAATTAATCCATTATTAAACTCTTTATCCCAAGCTCCAATTAGCTCTTCACTAACGTTACCATCGGTATCCTGAGCCACTTTAAGTCTACGTGAAAGGTCAAGCATACGGTCTATAGGAATACCTATATACCTTAGCATCTTCTCAGCTTCAGCAGATTCATTAGTGGGTGGTTTACCTTCTTGTCTGTGTATTATGTCTAAGTTTTCAATTAAGAAGTCATTGTATATGGCTGCTCTCATGGTACGAGTAAGATTAGTAATACCTTGCAAACCAATGATCTTAAAGAAAGAGTTCATTAGTGCTTCGGTAAACTGGTTAGACTCAGACACACCTACCACTGTAGCTGCACCAGTCTTTTGAGATAAGAAACCAGATTCCCTTATGAGTTTCCTAGGGTCATCTATATCCTTATGTCTCCAGTCTTCACCTAATCTTTTAGCTCTTGACTTAAGTTGTGAGTCAAAGTTACTAAACTGTGGTGTTACCCCCGTAAGCCTTCCAACTTCCTTAAAGTACTCATGAAGCTCCTTGCCTACAAGTATACCAAAGGTACCTGCATTCTTATGTAGTGTTTGTAAAGATGCACCCTTAGATACTAGGGCTAACTCTACTACAGAAGATATAGCTGCAAGTGGTAGCATACTGAGTGTAGCTGTAACTGTTAAGAACTTTTGAGCCCCACGTATAGTAGGGTTACTAATTCTTTTATAGTTACCAGAGTCAGCATTTACAAGGTCCCTAAGGTTTGCTGCTAGCTCTTCTACAACTCTTCTGGCTTCTTTCTCCGCTTCAGAGTTAACCTCCGCATCACCACGTAAGTCATTGTACACTTCAGTTATTTGCTGTAGTAGCACTTCACTGTTACGTCCAACAAACTTAGTCATTGTCATGTAACGAGCAGACCCTTTCATAAGGTTCTCTAAGTTTCTAAACAAATCCTGTTCTACAAACTTATCAAACTTAGGGTTATCCGAAAGACTTAACGATCTTCTTTTGTGTGTCTTAGGTAGTATACCACCCTTAGTCAAATCAAAAGCTTCATCTAATGTATTCACATCGGGGTTATCTACAATAAGATCAGTAACACTAGCTGCTACATCTCTACTGAGTCCGTATTCCTCGGCTAGTAAGTTGATAAACTCTTCTTTGTTTTTAGCAATAGAAGCCTTTAAGAAGCTTTTACTTCTAAATATGTGATCTTGAAGGTTACCTATCTTACTTGATCCTGACATCTCTTGTACAGCTGTTACGTTTTGATACATAGCATCATCAACGTTATACAGTTCTTGTATAAACTCCTTAAGAGCTACAGTATTTTCAGTATACTCTGGTTTTGAAAGGTTGTTCCAGTCTATAGCGGCAATAACCTGCTCACCACTCATAGTTTTTACATTACCCTTCTCATCAGTCTTAGTAACTTTCTTTATTTCATTAAGATAAAAGTCATAAACTAATGTAGAGATAGCCTTTTTACGCTTACCATAAGACTTAGCCTTAACCTTAAAGCTCCCAAGTACCGCTTCCATGGGTCTTAAGAAACTTTCAAAATGGGTAAAGTTAAGTATCTTATCGTTCTGAAAGTCAACTCCACCATATGTCTTATTCTTTCTACCACCAAACTGATCATAGATTAAACGTAAAGCTGGGCTTTTATTAAGCATGTCTACTGTGACTCGAGTGTCTAATGCAGTTCTTAAGGCAGCTACAGGATCACTTAGAGCATCCTTAAGCTTAGTCCCTCGAGATCTACTATCCTTAATCTCATCACCCTTATCAGCAATGTCATCAAAGCCTCGTTTATCCTTAACATCAACACCTGCTTTCCTGTCTGCTGCTTTTCTTAAGTTAATCTTATTCCAAACAGTACCAAGCTTCTCACTAATACTAGGGATAACACCCTTTGGGCTGCCATCAGAGGTATCAGCAGCAGCTTCTGCCCTAAAGCCTGAAGAAGCGTCATCAAATCTATTATCATATTCAGATTTAGCGACACCTGCATCTCTCCATTGTCCTGCTTGGAAAGCTGTAGAGGGTACAGAGAAAGAACCACCAATCATACTGCCTGCAATGGCAGCATTAGCCATTCGTTCTTCAATCTCAGCGTAATCCCAGGTCTTTTCAGAGCCCATAACAGATGCAGTGTACTGTGTTAGTTCCTGTAGCACCTCTGTACTACCCTCAACACCTGCAGATGCCATAAGTCTCTTACCAAACTGCTTAAGCATGTAACCTTTAGTGATCTGATTCTGTACAAAGTCAGCTGCATCGTCTACGTAACCTAATAGCTCACGTTTAGTTGCACTAGCCAGTACATCTTTAGCTTGTTCTCTTGTTTGAGCTACACCACTGTTAACTATAGCATCTAATGCTTTCTCTTTAGCCTCACCAGTTAAGAAATGTGATGGAGTAAAGGACCCCATAGCTGCTTTAAGACCTAAACGATCCAATGCAGCGGCAAGAGTACCACCCGCAAGGGCAGCTCCATAGCTTTTATCTTCTAACTTCCCTGGCATTTCATCAAGTATCATACCTGAGTACATCGCTACAGGTGCAGCTAAGCTACCACCATAGGTAAACGGAGCTGCTATAACAGAAGCTGCAGTTACACCCATGTATGGTAGGGACATCATAACATTAGCCCCTAAGAACTCTGAGATCTGGTCAAAAGAAGTCCAGTCTACGTCCTTGTAGCTCAATCTTATCTTAGGTGCATTGGCTAACTTTGATTTACTATAGTCAGCACTGCCCTCAAACCATGCCTGAGCTGTATCTGCGCCTAAAGTATCTGCAATAGCTGCAGAAGCTAGCTTAAAAGAGTTACCAGCTGATGTCATACCCGCTGAGAATGCACTTGAGAATGGTGTCTTTGACCTGTTATCATAGGTTGCATTCTTGTTTCTAAGGATTACCCCCGAGAATAACTCAGGGTTAGCCGCAAACTCTTCTTCATTGAATGCTTGCATCTTAGCTAGAGGTACACCGTTAGATGGCTCTAGTGCAGCTACCTTAATAACCTCAGCAGCCTTTTCAAAATCCGTTTTAGGCTCATCTTTACGTATACTACGCAAGCCTTGATTATATAAAAACCTATTGTAGCTGTCATCACTCATCATCTGAGTGGAGTCACCTATAAATGTAGGTCTTGCAATACCCGCACCAACTAAAAAGTCTGTAAAGGAGTTACCATTAGAGTCCTTAAGGTCCCCAATCTTACGCCCAAACTTATCTTCTTCCTTAGAGGGTACTACATTTGTATATCCATATTTGTTAGCCAAGTAAGAAACATACTGTTTAGTTACCTGACCTGCTCCTTCACCTACATCATAGCCTTGCTCACGAGTAACTTTAGTGAGTTCTGCTAGATCTATTTCTGGAAACCTAATACGTTCCCCAGTTTCTTGATTAATGATAGTATCACCGTCAAGAAATGAGAACCCTGAGCTTCCGACTTGGAAGTCGTCTGTAGGAAGTGCAGCCTCAGGTACTGCTCTCCTCTTTTCTGAGGCATAAGAGCCAACTGCATCAGAGACTTTCTTCATTCTCTTATGCACGCCTGTACCTTCTTCTTGTGATTTTCGATAGTCATTATTATCAAGAAACTCAGAAGATGCTTCTCCATAGTTACCTTCATTCAGCAATCGTACAAAAGTGGGAGAAGTCCCTAAGTCACCCCTATACTCAGCTTGTACTAGCTCAGCTTGTAAGGGTTCTGGTAGGTCTCTTAGGCCTGGGATTCGTCTTTCAGCTCTGTCAACGTGATGTTGATATGCAGCTTCAAAACCTTTTTCAATCCACTCTCCTGTTTGACCAACTCCTTGTGTAATAACACCTTTAGTATCGAGGTAAGGGGTAGCAACGTACCCCTCTTCCTCAACGACTCTTTTCTCCGCATAGGTTAATTCCCTACCTATGTTTTGTTCGACCTGAGCTATTGCGTCTTGCCCATAATATACTTGTTTATTGTCGCTCATAATCGACTAGTCTCCTATAGTTTAAGTTAACCCTTTCTTTCGGCTAACATATCTAATACCTCAGTTAAGCTAGGGGCTTTGTATGAAGGCGATACATCCTGCCTCGTAATACTTTGAACCCATAGCATAGCTGGTGACAAGGCTTCTGCCTTATCTTCTGCAGAGTTCTTAGATGCCTTGCTCCAAAAAGTCATAAACTCTTTATCACCTTGCTTCTTATTGAACTCATCAGCTAGTACCTTATAGATATCCGTGTTAGTGTAAGAGCCTTTACCTAATCTTGAGTTAATGTTGTTAGTTACTTTGTTAACGACATTATTAGTACGTGACCAACCATTAACACCAATCTCTTGATCCTCTTCACCTGAGATAGTAAAGAAGGAAGATGGTATTCCATTGTCAGTAATATCATACTTAATCTGCTCGTAATCCATGTAACCTATAAGGTCTTTAGAACCTTTAGCTCTACCGTCAGCCACAGCACGTAAGTAGTTATTTATACCATTACTTGCCATAGTCTGTACTTCAGCAGTAGTAAAGTCAGTCCCTCTCCCATACTTATTAGTAAACGCAGTCATAGCTGCCCTAATAACTGGAGGTGATGAAGCATTGTTTAAGTTCTTAACAATACCTTCTCGGACCCCAGGCTTTATATCTTCATTTTGATTTAACTCATTCGTTATACTATCAACGTAGGTCTTTACATCTTTTTCCATTAAATCAGAAAGGACTTGCTGTTGATCCGCAAAGTCTAAACCTTCACCAATAGAATAACCACCTTGAAGTAATGTTGAAATAGCAAAAGGCTCAGTGCCTCCGTCATCAAATACAAAACCTTGTTTATCCTTGGTCATAAATACAGTGTAGTTTTCTTGAGAATCAGGGTTAAACACAGTCACAGGCTTAGAGTAATCTACGGTTAGGTTTTCCCGTTGCTTTTTCAAAGCAGCTAGGTTTTCTTTACCATAAAGTCTCTCAAGCTCTCGCTCATGTTTAGCAGTAGCTGCATCAACCTTCCACTCATTAGATAACACTTCACTTGCAAGGGTAACACCATCATAGCCTAACGCACGACTAACAGCATACGCAAAGAGTGCTTTTTGGTTTGCAGGGTCTTTAACTTGATTTACAATAATATCCTTAACGCCATCCCATAGTGTAGATAGGAACCCTTGTTTTTCTTCTGGGGTCTTTAGTTTAGTTTTAACCTGATTACCTGAAGTATCAACAGAAGTAACTGTTAAATCACCATCTTCATCAATACTACCAGCAGGGACATTATTTTGGATTATAGACGATTCAACAGCAGAAACTGCTTCAGAGTTTTTAGGGTCGCTAATAGCCTCAGTAGTTTTTTCTATACTTTCAACATCTACCTGTTGTTCTTTAATTGGTTCGTCTAATGTAGGTATTGTAGATTGAGACTCCACTGCAGGTACTTCTTGTTCTTCAGGGTAGTATCTACCAAACGAACCCTTTTCAACCCCTGTAACATCTGTACCAGCAAACCCTTGTCCAAACCTAACAACAGGGTCACCTACAGCCTCTACTGTAGCAGCAGTTAAATCAGTACCCCTTTTAACAGCCCCTTTAACTACCTCCCCTGGCAAAGAAAAACTTGATGCTAATTGTCTACCAAAAGCTTCTGGTGAAGAAAATGCGTTACCAAATCTAGAAAGCTCTTCAGATGCTTTCCTTTTCATTGAATCAGTACTAGGTAATCCTGCAGAAGCTAATGCTTTTTCAACAAACCCTGGGTCTTTAACTGGAGGTTTTTTAACTTTAGCTACTTTTGATTCTACTTTAGGGACCTCACCCATTAAAGGTACATCCCCAAACTGCTGAGAAAACTGTTGTTGTTCTGTAGGTGCTAATGCAGTACCTTCTTTGTAACCACCCTTAGCGTAGTCAATACCCTCTTGAGGATCACTAAATGCTTTTACGTTATTAACAGATTTATTGTATGCTAAAGCTTCATCTTTATTTTCAAACTGCTTTAACGTACCATCAGGCATCTCAGTGATCATAGGGAAAGCTGTCATCATCCCTGTTTCAGGGTCTACTTCAGCAGCCATTTGATGTGTACCCATTCTACCATCTGGTTGTACAATACCAGCTTGAGGGTCGTCAAGTCTTGACTCATACTGTGGTATTCTTCTTAGTAACTCAGGTGGTTCAATGGAGCTTACAGGTTGTTCAATAGGCTTTAACTCTTGAGCACTTTCTTGCATAGGAGGCGTTACCTGCATAGGTACCTCCTCAGGCATAGGGGGTTTTGCAATCATTGCAGGTACACCATCAGGAGTAAACTGCTGTAATTTCTTTTCGTCATCGTCATCCATGCCTTTCATAATATCATTGAAAAGCTTGACGAGTGAATTTGATTCTGACATTATATTCCCCTTTCTTTAAATGAACTTTTTGGGTTGTCCCCTACGCTTCATTCTATTTTGAGTATTAATTGCTGCTTGTTGATACATACTTTGTGGTGCTTGTTGTGGGGTTTGAATTGCCATGCTTTGTGTTTGTGCATGTTGTACTTGCTTAGGAGTTAATGCCTGTTGTACACCAATCCCCACAGCACCCTCAGCAGCTGATTTACCAAGACCTTTAGCTGTCTCACTTGTTGCCATAGTGCCTAGCTTAGTAAGGCCTGCTTGAGCAGCAGCATTCATTTTAGCCATCATACCTACAGGGGCAGTGGCAGCAGCAGTAGTACCTGCTCCCATAGCCGCACCTGCGGCTGGGCCAAGAAGACCTATGCCTAAGCCTGCAAGGGCTCCTTTCTTTCTATCCTTTGGGTTAGCTAAAGCACCTATTGCTGCTCCACCTAACGCCGTTGCTAATAATGCGGGTATAGGCATTACTTACCTCCTCCTGTAGTTTTAGTTACACTTCCAAAGTCAATCCCACCTAGCATTGAAGATGCATCTCTAAGGGCTTGACCTGGTGCTTGTTGTTCAAATTCAAATCTTTCTCTTGCAGCATCAATTTCTGCTTGAGATCTACCTTCATAATCCGCACCAATATCTCTAATAACTTGACTAGGTTGTAATGCGGCCTCTTGTAGTGAAGGTACTTTTGTTAACATATCAGCTTGTAGCTGTCTGTTAGAAGTTACAATATCCTGTAAAGCTTGAGATCTGGTTTGGGCCATTTTACCCATGTAATCGCCAGTAGCTTCAGCTTTTAGTAAAGCAGCTCTGTCACCACCATAAGCACCCTGTTGCATAGCTTGAGTGGTTAACGCTGGTAATGTTTCTTCTGTAAACTGCTCTGTAAGAGGTGCAGTTATAGCGTCTAAGTAAGATTGATTTTGAGGATCTTGTAGTGGGTCATACTCCATGGCAGACTTAAATCTACCAGCAGCTATGTCACTAATATTACCCATAGCCCCTGCAGCTCCAAATTGAGAAGCTAAACCTAACTGAGAGTAAGGGTCTTGTTCTGCTACTAGATCCCCACCATAAAACTGTTGAGGACCTAAATCTTCCATTTTACCAGCAAGCTCTAATTGTTTATTAAGTATTGCTTTTTGTTCTTTTGATGGCTCAGTAGTAGTAGTCTGACTGCCACCACCACCTTTACACTGAAGCATATAACTGTCTGTAAAACAACCTATGCTTTCATCATAGTTGGCCCCTAGTTGAGACCGTTTACCTTTAAGTTTCATTATTAGATCCTTTATTATCTTGTGGGTTACTGAGGCTTTTACCTGCTATAGTATATCTCTCAGAGTACCCATGGTTCTTTAAGGCCTTAAGCCAACCTCTTCTGCCAAATACTTGTATGTCATCACATTCATTATGTATTGCCCAATCTTCAATAGCCTTTACTTTACCTAGGGCCTGAAGGATACCTGAGCCTGCTTCACCACCTAAGTAGCAAATCTCACAAGTTCTTTTTCCAGGGTAATCAATAATGTGCGTTACTACCGTAGCTGCAAATTCATTATCAATTGTAGCTAACCATATTTGTTTACTGCCCTCAACTAACTCTTTCATTACATCCTGAATCCTACGTTCTCCATAAGAGAACTCTAGTGCAGAGTGTATATGACCTATAGTTGCGGCAGGCATATCTTTAAAATGTTCTTGTGTCCACATGCAAAGCATACGGTCCTCCAGTTATAACTTATTGGTTTGCTTTTAGCTCTTCTACTTCTGCCTTAAGCTCTTTGATTGCTTCTATTAACAAAGGTATTATTTTCTGCGGCTTAACTGTTAAGTAGTCTTCTCCAGATATACTTTCAGTTTCACCAGTTTCTTCATTTACCTGTTCATCAAAAGGGGCAGGTGCAACAGCATCTGGTATTACTCTTTGTACATCTTGAGCAATTACACCAGTTTCATGTCTAGCAGAAGGCACTAAACCTTTTTCTTCTATATCGTCTACCCAATCAAACGTAACACCTCTTAGCTGTCCTACTTTATCTAGTGCATTTGGTATTAATGTAATGTTTTCTTTTAGACGTTCATCAGAAGCATTTTCAGTTAAAGAGCCTTTTAAGGTTGCATTGCCCCATTGAGTAACTTTTAATAACTCTTGATTCCCTCCTGTACCCCCTGCCCATAACCTCCAGTTATCAGCATCGAACCTCAAAGTTGTCATGGTAGTGCTACCAAGCTCCATTTGCTGACCTATATCATTAGTAGCATCAAGGTTGCCAATAGTATGTGCGGCTGATATAGCACCCCCACCTGAGATTCTTACAACGTCATTAGTTGTGTAATCAGGAAAAGTTCTTTTGTTCCTAAAGACCCACGTATCTCCAGTCTCAATATCATCCATGATTTCAAAGATTAATTTAATATCGTTATTAGATGGGCCTTCTCCGTAAATTGACCAACCATCAGTTGCACCGCATCTTTGGCTTATCCTATATGGAGGTAAAGCACTCCCTATGTTGTAAGAAGTACCTAAGGGGTTTTCATCAAGCCTTATACCTTCACTACCAATAGGCCTCCAAGAGGTACCATTATACCAATATAAACCAGCTCCACTAGCTTCTGTTATACCAGGCCCTAAAAAACCTTCGTTTGCCCCACTACTCATAGCAATAGAACCTATTGTAGGATTAACTGGTGGGGAATCTGAGGGTATTAAGGGTACAACTTTATATAGGGCTCTTATTTGTTCATTAAGATTATTTAGCTCTTGTTGAACTGACCTAGCATCGTATTTTATGGGAAGCATTATCTAAATCCTCTTACTCTACCTTTAATTTCCATGTTGGTTATTTCCCAACTATCTGCATTGTTATCAGAAGAAATCTTTAGGAATAAATATCTACCAGAAACTCTAACCTTATAATCAGCATAAGACCCGTTTACATAAAAACTATGTTCAGGTAAAAACGTAGGGTCATCATTTATATTTTCAGCAAATCCTACTTCAACAAGGGGATTACCCTCACCTATCTTACCTACCCGTATACTTGTTATCTCTTTAATAGAGTAAGGGTTATCAAGGTCATGTGCTTTTGTAATACCATATGTAGCATGGTTAGATTGACCACCGTCCTCAAAGTACACATTACCATCAGGGTGTCCAACAATATCATGATCAAAAACACTAGATATCTGAGCAGCACTAGCACCTATACTTTCAATACTAAAAGTGTTGTTAGAATAGTTGTAAGTAATTTGTTTTGTCGGCTTTGTGCTATTAATAGGTAAAGACCAAACAACTTCATTGTTAAGTTTGTTATGGTAAGCAACAACCTGTGCATATTCCGACTCTGCAATATTATCTCTTATGTACTTATTAATACCCTCTGAATCCCCAATAGTCTCAACAGAGCTACCATCAGTTACAAAGAGACCTCTTCGTGACAGACCATAGTTTGTAGAGTCAACGGCTACTACAGATCTTGGTGATACTGCACCAGCACCAGAAGCAAACGCAGTTTTATACCCAAAGTAATAAGGGGCTCCTGTGTATTGCAGGATAAACATTTGATCTTCTGTGTAGATTGCTTTAGCGTCCCCAAGAGGTACAATGGCTTTTAAGGGAGAAGAAGCTTCTCGTAATGTAAGGCTACCTGCAGCGTTGGCCGAAGCAGGTATCCAAGTATCTGGGTTATCTGTATCACACCATGCAACATCATAAGGGTGTTCAGAGTTAGCTTTATTATAGTTAATTGCTAAAATGTGTGGACCAGATTTATCAATAGCCGTTACTTTAGTAAATGAACAATCAGAAACTGTTAGTCTAATTTGCATTCCCCCAGAGGATGCTGTTAATACATCACTATTATTATAACCAGATCCAAAGTTAGTAATTTTAATTCTAGCTGCACCAGTACTACTGCTAATTTCTGTAACCTGTGCAGTAAGGTTAGTCCCCTGGCCGCCACTAAACGTTAAATTATTCCCTACCGAATAACCTGAACCTGCGTTTGTAATAACAGCCCCAGAAACAGAGCCAGTTAATAACTCACCAAAAGTTTCGTTATTCTTTTTAATTTTTATTGGACCTACACTATCTGAAGCAAATACCCATGTACCAAAGTTAGTAAATGACCAAGCACTAGAATGTACAGAACCTTCATCCCAAACAGAAATTTCACCTGTATCCTCAACCCAAGTAGAACCTCCGTCTGCTACGTCCCAAATACTAGCCCCTCCAGTTTCTACTAAGTTATACCCAGATCCCACCACTGTTCCTATTGTTGTAGGGTCATCAAGTTTCCATCTATAAATATTATTAAGATCACCTATATAAAGAACCTTAGTATCATACTCATTGATAGAAGTTAACCCTCGTATCGGTTGAGAGCTAAAGTCACCTATAAGGGATCTTCCGGGCTTTCGTCTGACAGATGTATTAGTAAATTGCAAACCATCAACTTCAGCCCAAAAGGGTATGCTCTTATCAAATTTATTTGTTTGCCACCCAGATAATAACAGAGGTGTTAAATCTGCAGGGAAAAAGTTTCTAGGCGCCCTTGGTGAAGTTGCCATAATTTATCTCCTAATATAAAATCTTTACACTGTAACTTGTATTTCTGTTGTGCCTGAACTGCCAAAAAGAAATATACTGCCATCGTAACCACTACTTGTCCAGGTCCACCTCCTTTGGCCCCCTGCAGCATAATCATAAGTAGCATCAGTCCTGTAAACAGTTTTTGTCCCACTAGTGATACTAGTCCATCCGCTGTTATCTCCAAGATTACCTTGTACCCGGAGGATCAGTTTTGTTTCGTCTGTAGCTTGACTGGTACTGTAATCTTTTGTTTGATTGTAAAATTCTTGTATGTAAGCTGAGGTGCCTGCATTAGTTCCAAATGGAAATGACCCTTTACCGTTTACTAAAGGAAGTTTTCCGTTAGAACTAAAACTGCCAAAAGGCCCTAAAGTACCTGAAGATGTTGCTCTATAACCGTACTGAACAGTATCATAGTATGGCTCATCATTTGGATACTGAGGAGTAGTATTTGTTCTTTTACTATCATATCCGTTATTAATTATATAAGTAGGTTTACCAGACCAAATCTCAGTCTCTCCGATATACACTGCCTGCACATCAGTACTACCAACTTGAATGGCGCTAATATCAGTGTCGCCTAATTTTAAACTTGGCATAAGTTACCTCATTATGTTTGGAAATAAATAGTATTAGCATCAGTTCCTGTAGCACCCACTACAATGTCATACCCATCTATTTTATCTGCGTCTAAACCACTAGTTGCACCATCTACAGTTTTAATCTTAAGAAGAACATCAGAGGCTGAATAAGAGGTTGAGTCTAATTTATTAGTTGATAAAGCTGTTAAATCAGCTGACAAATTTGTAACATCAGACTGAGGTATTACGTGCTTTGCGGGGTTTAAAAGAACCCATGTATTATTACCACTATTATATATTAAATCTAAGTAATGGTTTGCCCCACCAATTTGATTTGCTGACAAATTAGTGCCATTCATATTTTTTATAGTAGATGCCCCAGTAGTGTCTATGTTAATGGATGCAGAGCCGGTATTAGCTGTGTGAGCTTTTACAATTACTCTTGCACCATTTACTTTAACCACATCAATACCAAAGTTAGCTGTATACGCAGTTCCTGTTCCAGCTGTAGTAACTACATCTAATGAAGATTTTAATAAAGTATTAATCTCATTTCTAGCTTCTGTAAAATTATCTCTAACAGAAGATGTTGTAGGGGAGCCCGTTGTTGGGTTGTTTATATTAATCTGACTAGCCATTATAAAATCTCCTATTGATTTCTATTTACGCCTTTAGTTTTCTCTACGGTTCTCATAGCACCTAATCCAAGCATACCCATAAGAACTGGCATCATTGTTGATAGATCTAAAATAGGGACCTCAACGGTAGAATTGGCAAGAGCAAGCGAAAAGTTTGCCACTGGAATAAGTATGTAGTTACTCGCAAGTCCCACACAACAAGTCCAACCCACAGCCGGTCTCCAACCCGAAACAAATAAATTCTTATGTGCCGCTTCCGTCTTATTAACTTCAAGTTGCGCTTTCGCAAGTTCCTGTGCGTGCTTTTCAGCCATTGTCGATAATTCAAACGCAATCGCATTCTTCTTGTCTTTATCCTCTATGAATTTATCTAACAGCCCAGTTACAGGGCCAATTAATTGTTGTAACATAGTCCTCGTCCTTTATTTTCCTAAGGGGTTAGATAAGTAATCCATACCCTGCCAGAGATCATCTATCTCTTTTTTAATTTTCTTAAGGTCATCAGAAGAATCTTGTAATGTATTAGCAATTACTTTTGCTTCTGCAACCGTACCTTTTATCGTCTCTATATCCTTAGATAGCTCAGAAACGTCTGTGTTCAATTCTAAGAGCTTTTCTTGTTGACCCTTAATGGTCACAAGGGTAACCCCTAACTCCGCTAATTTACCCTGTAATTTACCCACATCGTTATCTAGCAGTTGTTGCTGGATAAGTTGTATGTCTTCTTTAATAGGGGTAACGTTAGGAATCTTTAGGGATTCTACACCTTCTAGTCTTGAGTATAAGCTAGAGGCTGTCCATACACCACCACCTATTGTGGTAGCTAATGATAGTACAACAGCAATGTAAATGCCTTTAAACTTTACACCACCTATACTTAACTCTGTATCTGATAAACTCATAACTCACAATCCGTTTGTTTGATAAAGCAGTTATACCCTTGAGCTGTAGGTCCTGTTAAGTAAAACTCGGACTCACTTCCCATGGTTAGTATATCTGCTTCAGACATGTAAAGGTCTAAACCTATACCGTCAGTTCCATTTAAATAGACTGCAGTAAGGTTTCTTGTTGTATTGTAACCCATAGCAACCCACTGAGCATTAGCATCGTAAAAGATGTTTGTTTGTTCAGCAGTAGTGTTAGCATTCTCAATACCTTGCTCTAAGAAACTAACAGCTGACTCACTATTGGCAACTGCAATGTAGGCGCTGGCATTGTTAGCATGGGTCTCGATATCATCTAAAGACTCATTGTATTCACTGACAGTATCCTGAGATATAGCTAGTACTTGTTGGTTCTCAGCTACAAACTCTTGTACTGCAGCTTCTTCTTGTGGACTAGATGCTGCTTCTGATATCTCAGCAACCTCAACCACTTGAATCATTTCTACAACAGCTTCTGTGAAAGTATCAATAGCAGAATCCATAAGATCCAGTTCACCTGCTGCTTTGTTTTCTAGTACAGCTTTGAGGTCCCCATAGGGTTTATAGTTAGACATACCCAGCAGTGCACTGTTATACGCTTCTAAATGTTCTGAAGTAATATGTGCAGTGCCTGAAAGGTTCCCTGAGGATAGTCCATCACCGTGGTGTGAAAACTCACTTGCTGCACCTACAAGTTGAATACCTGTGTCAATTTGGTTTACTATTTCATTAGATGTTTGTGTAAGATTATCTAGCTCATTTGCTAGAGCTACGGAACCTATCGCTGATAGAAATAGTATCTTCAGTGCTTTCTTCATTTATCTTTTCTCCAATCCCTAGTATTGTGTTATACCACACCTGGGTATCAGTCAAGCTCCTCTTAACCTTACCATAATCAGGTATGTAAATTTCTGGTTGTGTTTTCATAACTAAAAATGCTCGCTTTCCTACAACAAGTTTACCTCTTTGTAGTATAGGGCATGGTGTTCCAGATAAAAACATAGACCTCCACACTGTAATATCTTCACACATTCTTGCAATTGCAGCGACCTTCATACCTAAGTCACTAAGTACTTTAGAATCTCTTCTTCTGTTACAATCAAAATCTCTTTTATAAGTACCTGAACTAAACCCAACAGCAACTGTCTGTAAAGAACCACCAGTGCCTTGTAGGCATGTTTCAGATCCGTTAGACATATACGTTGGACTAATTGCAGAACCTACGGGTATTTCACTACTAGAGCCTGCCCCATTATAAGTATTCGAGGTAGACCCATCTGTTGTAGTGTTATTAGAAGATACTGTAGAGTTATTGTTACTGGTATTTAAACTACCTTCTTGCTGGTTATCTAGCTCAGCAAATGTATTGTTCGATAACATAAGTAAAACAATAAATAACTTCTTCATA
>Ga0181390_1000675_pt1 | contig 15650 bp, 28 predicted proteins | sample 13SPOviralmetaG_FD_130085 | JGI IMG/M metagenome (GOLD analysis project Ga0181390, IMG submission 130085) | Marine viral communities from the oligotrophic San Pedro Time Series (SPOT) site, San Pedro Channel, CA, USA - 13 SPOT_SRF_2010-07-21 | ecosystem: Environmental > Aquatic > Marine > Strait...
AAAGGAATCAAACTTGGTACAATGTTAGGTAAGAAACTTCAAGTGAGAGGTGAAGATAGAACAACAGTTTTCAACAGACAGAAAGTTGGTAGAATTGATAAGAGAATGATTTCATCTTTAGGATTTGGTAACGAGAATGTTTTCCAATTCACAGAAGTTGATTCTTACAAGAAAGCAAATCTTCACATATCAGTAGACGCTTCATCATCCATGGGTGGTTCTAAATGGGAAGCAACAATGGTTAACACAGTCGCTATCTGTAAAGCAGTTGATATGATTCCTAATCTAAATGTTCAAGTAACTTTCAGATGTACCAAAAATGAACAACCTTATGTTGTAATGGCGTATGATTCGAGAGTAGATAAGTTTTCTAAAGTAAAACAATTCTTTCCCGGTCTTGGACCAAGTGGTACAACACCAGAAGGATTATGTTTCGAAGCTATTATGAAGGAATTCGTTCCAATCAATAATGATTTGGATTCTTACTTTTTAAATCTATCAGATGGACAACCTTACTATGGTGGACCTGGTTTCTACTACTCTGGTGATTCCGCTGAGAGACACACCAATAAAATGGTGAAAATGATTGAAGGTATGGGAATCAAAACTTTGGCCTACTTTATTGGTGATTCTGGTTATAGTTCTTCCCATGATGAAAGAAGTTTCAAAAATATGTATGGTAAAGGAGCCAAGATGATTGATGTTCAGAATGTTAATCAAATCACTAAAACATTAAACCAATTATTTTTACAAAAATAAATGAAAAAAGACTTGGATATATCAATTTTTTTTCGTATATTTACATAGTAAATGAGATAATAATTAATAACACTTAAAACTTAAAATTATGAATGAAATTCAAACAGGTTATGTACCAAACGAAGTTTACAAAGTTGAACAATTTGGTAACACATTTAAACTAATCGATACCCAAGGGGTAAAAGTTGGTACACTCGGTGCAACTACCGGTGTAAGGAAAGGAGCTTTCAATGAAGGGAAAGCAGTTCAAGCTTATATCAATAAGAATGGTAAGAAATCATTCAGAAAAGTTGATATGGATGTATATAACTCTTTGGTTATTCCTATGAATACACAAGAAGGTGGTGTACAATTCGAAGATAAAGGTGACCACACCGCTATTAAAGATTTTATCCACAAAGGTTCGGTATCTCTTAAACCAACAGAATTGGTTATGGAAGAACTTAAATGGAAGTATCTTATCAGAAGTGCTGTGAGAGCTAAAAATATTATGATGACCGGTCCAAGTGGATGTGGTAAAACCATGGCTTCCAAAGCTCTTGTAAAAGCGTTGGATAGACCAGATTTCTATTTCAACCTTGGGGCTACTCAAGACCCGAGAGCTACTTTGATTGGTAATACTCACTTCGATAAACAAAAAGGTACATTCTTCTCAGAATCCGCTTTTGTTACAGCAATCAAAACTCCAAACGCAGTGATTCTCTTAGATGAGTTATCGAGAGCTCACCCAGATGCGTGGAACATCTTAATGACTGTTCTTGACCAAGGACAAAGATATTTAAGATTAGATGAAGCGGAAGGTTCACCAATTGTGAATGTAGCGGAAGGTGTTACTTTCATAGCTACCGCTAACATCGGTAATGAATACACATCAACAAGAGTAATGGATAGAGCAATCTTAGATAGATTTGTTACTATCGAAATGGATGTTCTTGATGATGTAAAAGAATTTGGTTTGTTAAAGTTCATGTTCCCAGAAGTGAATGAGGATGATTTGAAAGCTATTTCAGAAATCGCTCACCACACGAGAACTCAATCAATGAGTGAAAATGGTAAATTAACTTCAATGGTTTCCACCAGAGCATCTGTTGAGATGGCTGGGTTACTTTATGATGGTTTCGAATTAAACGAGGCCGCTGAGATTTCAATCTACCCATTCTTTTCACAAGATGGTGGAGTTGATTCAGAAAGAACTTACATCAAACAATTGGTACAAAAGTATCAAAAAGATGAAAATGGTGAACCACTTTTCAATGAAGTGGACACCGAAGGTACTGATGGGGATGATATCCCTCAGTTTTAAGGTTATCAATTATTTACAATGAAAGATAAGGGAGCGAATAAATAACAACGGCCAATGACTCCCTTTGATTTCTAAATCTATGAAACACTATAAACGATTTCGAATTATTGAAACTATTGTAAAGAATAAATCATCATTTATTATACAATGGAACGATAGATGGTTTTTCGGTTTATGGGGTTTTTGGCATGATAAGATGATTTGTGATAACTTAGATGAGTGCAAAGAAATGATTCATAGATTTGTAAGTTATATTGATAGAGATGAGTAAAAACTTAAATAAGATATTTCAAAAATATTACAACATGAAACCTTATCTTCAGATTGAAGAAGATGAGTGGCAACATATTATTAAAACTTATGAAAAAGATGAGGTGGTAGACGAACTTTCTAAATGTTTACACACCTATCCTTGTCCAATACCAGATATATCAGAAAAAGAAACTTTGAAATCACTTAACCTTTTGAAAGGAATCAAGTGGCCAGATTTGTTGATAGAAAAAGAATGGTTTCCAAGAAACGAAAGAAAATCAAACTATCCACTAACACCAAAGTATTTCAAACGAGATAACAAAGGTAACAATGCATCTAATCCATTCCATATCGAAAATCGATGGAAGGTAGATTGGACAAGAACCCCATCAGGTTGGAGAACTTGGCAGACAGTAAAAGGAATCAAAACTATTGTTAGAGCATTTTGGAGTTTAGAAAAGGTTCTAACCAAAGTAGATTTACAATCAATCAGAATGGCAACTACATTACGAAAGTATGTTGCATCCCAATTCAAACCATCTATTGCAAAAGCATTCTACGATTACTTCAAATCAGAAAATGTATTGGATTTCTCAGCAGGTTGGGGAGATAGATTGGCAGGATTCTATTGTGGTGAAACTACAAAACATTATGTTGGGATTGACCCCAATACATTAAATCATCCTAACTACAAAAAACAAGTTGAGTTCTACAAAAAGAATCAAACATTCTTTGAAGAACCAAAACAAGTTGATTTGATTTGTTCACCTGCAGAAGATGTTGAATTCACCGTATATCATAACTTTTTTGATACTATATTCACCAGTCCTCCATATTTTGATGTTGAAAGATATTCAGATGAAGATACACAAAGTTGGGTAAGATATAAAACAATCGATGATTGGAACAAAAACTTTTTACAGAAAACTCTTGGTAAGTTAATTCCTACACTAAAGAAAGGTGGGATATTAGCAGTAAATATTGCAGATGTGTACAATCCAAAAGAAAAAGATTATTTTGATATCTGTAATCCTATGAATGAATTTTTAGAATCACAAGGATTGAGTTATTATGGTTGTATTGGAATGGAAATGACGAAGAGATTTAATTCAGGTGGTGCAGGAAATGCTAAGAGTGATTACTTTGAAGAACATCTAAAAGAAAAAACTGAAGATACAAAAGATATTGCTTTTGGTGAACCAATTTGGATTTGGAAAAAATGATAGAATTTTTTAGACACATATTTGGAATCTGTGGTGAACATTTTCATCCAAACATTTGGAACACAATGGCATCATTACCAATCATAGCAACAACTGTACATTATATTAAATGTAAATGTGGTGGTTGGTTCAGACACAAAAGAAACTGTGAAAATAATTTGGATAATTCAAAATAATTTCGTATATTAGAGTAAATATAAAAGTTAAATCATGAGTGATAGAGAAATAATGAATGCAAAGTGGGGGTTACCAATGTGGTGGAAACCAGGTATAGCCTTCTTAAGAGAAGATTGGATAAATCATAGAGATTTAAAACACTTCTCAAACAAAAAATGTACAGATACAAAATGTACTTGTGAAAACCCTAAGTTAGTTAATCTATGGGAACATGACTCTTGTGTAAGAGGAAGAATTGATACAGATGTTTGTGTATCTTGTAACGAAGTAAACTCTTTCTCAATTATAAGATGAAAGGAATTATCAGAAAAATTGGAAGTTACAATGAAATGTCAAATATAGTGGCACTTCATGTAAAACGATTTATTGGTAATTCTCAACTTGGAGTATTAGGTTTACCCACAGGCGGAACTCCACTTGGAATGTATGAAGAACTTAGAAATGATAATAGATTAGATTGGAGAAAAGTTGTAACTTTTAACTTGGATGAATATGTTGGTATAGATAAAAATCATCCTGAAAGTTATAAGAATTATATGTACAGAAATCTTTTTTCTCATGTTGACATTTATGAAGATAGAGTACATTTTCCAGATGGTGAACATTATGATTCAAGAATCATCTATTTTGGTGGATTGGATTTTACAGTCTTAGGAATTGGAAACAATGGTCATATAGCATTTAATGAACCAGGTTCTTCTTTTGAATCTACAACAAGATTGGTAGATTTAGATGAAAGAACTATTAGTGATAATAGTAGATTTTTTAACTCAATAGATGAAGTACCTAAACAGGCATGGACAATGGGATTAAAAACTATTATGGACTCGAGAGAAATCTTTTTGATTGCACAAGGTAAATCAAAATGGGAAATCATACGAGAGGCTCTTTTAGGAGAGATTACAGAATCGATACCAGCATCGATTTTGCAGAAACATAAGAACTTAACAGTTTTGTATTGTGATTAATAAATTAATGGTAGTGGCCCATCCTGATGATGAAACTCTCTTTGGGGGTGGTGAGTTACTTAAACACAAAGGAGAGTATAAAGTGGTTTGTTTAGATTATGGAAATCACTTAGTAAGACACAAAGAATTTATTTGTGCAATGGAAGAGTTGGGAGTTAAAAAATGGGAACATTGGGATGGTGAACCTTATAAATCATCCACAGCATATAATGAATCTGTTTTGATTCCAAGATTAGAAAGAGTTTTGAATGAAAGAAATTGGGAAAAAATAGTAACACATAATCAAGGTGGTGAATATGGTCATTACAGACATATTGGAACTCACAATGTAATGAGTAGATTATGTCCTGAAAAACTATGGGTATTTGATACTTGTTACAAAGAATCACTTGATTTTGATATTAAACAACAAAAAGGCAATATACTTAAAAAGTGTTATCCATCTCAGAGACAAGTAACACGATGGTTTAAGTGGGATTGTGAAACAATTAGTAAATATGAATGAAGAGTTATTAAAAATATTAGAAACACTCAAAGAAGATTTTGAGATGTTACAAGATGGTAGATGGGATTTGAACTATTCAGATGGTTCAGAAATTCAGGCATCTTTAGATAATGTAGAAAAAGCAATAAGTATAGTTAAAAATGAGTAAAACAAAACAAGATTGGTTAGAAACTTTGGTCAAAAAATATTCCTTACCAAAGGAAGAACAAAAAGAAAAAAGAGGAATACTTTCAGAAACACAATTAAAGAATTTAAAAAATGGGAAGAGTTAAGGAACAAATGATAAATGAGATGGAGAACTCTCATTTAACAAACCAAATGGCAGATTCTGGTTACCAATATGAAGAATGGTTACAATCAAAAGAATTTGCAGAATATCTAAATGGTGAATTGGATTCAACAAGACCAAGATATTCAGAGCACGATATCTCAAGTGCAACACGATATGCATCAGAACATATTACTATTGACCCAAGTGAAGTTGGTAAAAAAGTTTATGATATGTTATTTTCAGAAAAAGTAGAAGAATATTTAACTTGTGTATCGTATTCATGAATTACTACAAAAAACATATAGATAGTATTCACCACTTTCCAGTAGAAGGAATTATTTACAGAGATATTCAACCTCTACTCGCTGATTCAAATGTATTTATGGATGCGGTAAAAGATATGGGTAGATTAGTTGATTACAAAAATGTAAAATATTGGGTTGGTGTAGAATCAAGAGGATTCTTATTTGCATCAGCACTTGCACTTGTATATGGTGGTGGGGTTAGAATCGTAAGAAAAAAAGGAAAATTACCAAATAGACAATTAGTATCAGTAAAGTATGGATTGGAATATGGTCAAGATGAATTAGAAATGGCATCCATTCCAAAACACGATTTAGGAAGTTGTGTAATTGTAGATGATGTATTTGCAACTGGTGGTACAATTGAAGCAGCTAAAAGTTTGTGTAAAATGGTAGGATTGGATGTACTTGATAAATTATGTTTAATGGATATTGGTATTGTAAAAATCCATGATGTAAAATGTCTAATTAGTTATTAAAATGACCATTGAAGAAAAGTGGAAAGAAATAGATACTAAACTTGGTATCGTTTACAGTAACTTAGGAATATGTTGTCAAGATTATTGTGATGCATCTGATGCAATACATAATTTAGAAGAAGTAATGGAATTATTAGTTGATATAAGAACAAAAAAATGAATAAAATAATATTAATATCCGCAACACCATTGGAACATGGTGGGATAAAAGATATACATGGTGTACCAATTTTCCAAACAGGTATCGGTAAAATCAACTCTGCAATGAATATGACTAATATTCTAACTTCATATAGTGGAAATACAAGCTATCAGAATTTCGAAAGAACCGATTTAGTTATAAACTTTGGTTCATGTGGAAATCTAAAGAATCACAAAGTTGGAGAAGTTATTGAGGTTGGAACAGTTTATAATAACATAGATGTAAGACCTTTTGCAGAATATGGATGTACACCAGAAACGCCAAACTGTGAATTAAAACTTTCAGATAGTGGAATCAAATGTTTTACAACAGACCAGATATATGATAATACTCGTACAGATTATGCAAACAAATATTTAGAAATGATAAATACCTGTGATATTGTAGATATGGAATGTTACTCACTTGCTTATGTTTGTAAACAATTTGGAGTGGATTTCAAATCTTATAAATGGGTATCTGATGATGGTAACATAGATACATGGGAAGAAAATGCAGCAATTGGATTCCAAAATTTTAAAAATGAATTTAAATCTAAACACATTAAGTTATGAAATTTGCATTAATAGCACACGATAATAAGAAGGCAGATATGGTTGCTTTTGTATCAAAGAGATTACCTTTCTTCAATAGAGAGGATGTAGAAATTGTTACCACAGGTACAACAGGTAAACATTGTAAACACGCTGGAATCAAAAACTTAGAAACAGTAAACTCTGGTCCACTTGGTGGTGATGCAGAAATTGCAACTAAAGTTGTAAATGGAGAAATAACTGGTGTTATATTTATGAGAGACCCATTGGATAAACATCCACATGATGTTGATATCAGTATGTTAATGAGATTGTGTGATGTTCACAATGTACCATTAGCTACAAATTATAAAACTGCAAGTATTTTAATAAAGTGGTTTAAGAAAAATCTTTAATGAAAAAATACCTTATTAACCAAGATATTCATAAGATGACGGATGAGATTTATTTACAAATTTCAGAAGAAGATGGAAATACATCTAAAACTGTAAATAGATTACCAGATGATGAATCTTATACTTATGATATTTTCATTCCAAGAGAATATTGTATCAACCCATTTCCTTTAAAATGGCCTAAAAGTAAGAAAACACGAATACTGGTTGGAGCTATTGATAGTCCATTTTATAATCAGTATAGAGAAAAAGGTGAATTAATAAACTTTGATACATTTTGGTTATACGAATCTGCGAGAGAAATCAGAGTAGAAAACTACAATTCTACTAAAAGGGAGCAAAAATATTTGTTTACAACTATGATAAACAGAAGTAAATGGCATCGAAGAACTTTAATGAAAGTTTTAGATGATTTCGGTTTACTTTATGATAAATCCGCATATTCTTTTCTTCATCCTGTATCACATGAGGAAAGAGATGTTATATGGCATGGGGAGTTTGAACAAAAACTCTTACCATCACAAGAGTGGATTAAGGAAAATTATCAACATGACCAACCAAGTTTTGAATGGGATATCCCAATAGAATTAAAACAAAGTTTATTCCAAATCGTACCAGAAACAGGTTGGAGTAATACAGACCCAACGTTTGTTACTGAAAAAACATGGATTCCACTTTTATTAGGAATACCATTTGTGGTAGTTGGAAACAAAGGATTTCATAAAGATTTACATGAAAGATTTGGTATTGAACCATATGATGAATTATTTGATTATAAATTTGATGAAGTTGAAGATTTAGAAGAAAGAATATATGAACTTGTAAAATCAATAAATAAACTGAAAAAAACAGAACCATGGGGTTCTAATAAAGTTTGGGATTATTTAAATGAAAAGGTTCAACAAAAGGCCAGAAGAAATCAAAACAGAGTACATGAGATGATTCTAAACTCAGATGGTGTTCCAAATATCACAAGTTCTCAATCATCTGAGTGGGATTGGATAGTTGAAAGTGCACAAAAAAGAATTCATAGTGGAGGGTTTCTTGAAAAAAATATCATATAATGTTTGTTTAATTCAATATTTTTTCGTATATTTGTATTAATATTAAAACATAAAACTATGGCATACAATCCATTCAGATATTATACACAAGGAAAATACAGAAAACGTCCTTTGAAATCATATTCACCATTATTACTGAAAATCAGAAACGGTGATTTTGAATACTCACCTTACTTTTTAGAGGCAGATGATAATCGTAACTTGTACAATAAAATGTACAATGAATATATGGAAACTTCTCATCTTAAAGATATAAATGATAAGAAACACGAGGCACACCAACACGCCAAGATGAAGAGAATCAAAGAACAGAAGTTGATGGAGGTTGGTATAGTTGAAGAACAAACAAGATTACATCAATTAAGAAAAGAATTGGAGTTGGAATTTGGTAAGGATTTGTGGGATAAGGCACATGAAAGACAAAGAGGTAAAGGAACAACAGAAGATTTATATTGGTGGTATAAGAAACAAGTTAAGATGGGACAAACTCCATCAGAAATTGCAATATCATTAGGTAGAAAAACAACAAAAGGATTAAGATAAAATATTAATGAAAATTGTAAGAACCTTTTGGGGAGATTTACATAGGATGGGTGATAGATATCCTAACCAAATAAAAAACGCAGTAAACGATAATTTAAACGAACTTGTTTATGTTTGGGGTGTGGATAATTACAAATTTATAAGTGAGTTGGGATATGAATGTAAACTAATATCTGAAGATAACTTTAACAGAGATTTGGCATCAGACCATATTTTTTATGACCATAAAAGTCCAAATCATAAATTGTACACTATAAATCAGGCCTTAAAAGATTGGGATGAGATTTTATTTTTAGATTGGGATTGTAATGTAACAAAAAACTTAGATGAGAACTTTTACAAAATTCTACGTTCAGGTGGTTCTTTACAGGCTCCTCTTTACATCTATCCTAAAAAATCAATTGATTGGATGATAGAAGAAACAAAGAAAGAAGAAATCAATCCGTTTTTTACAAAACTAAAAAAATTAATTGGTAAATATTCATATGAGTGGAAGGATAACTATATAGTACCAAATGCTGGGTTGATTTATTGTAGAGATAAAAACATTGATTTATTAAAACTCTCAATTGATTTAAATCTTGAATGTTTAACAGATGAATTTGTAATAACTGCATATGTACAATCTAAAAATCTATCATTAGAGGATTATATTCTAAACTATGAACCAAAAGTTATTACAGGTAAACTACATGATGAGGATTGGTGGATGTTACTTCAAAACAAGTTTAATGAGTATGTTACCTCTATTGTAAAAAAAGATAACTACTTTGAACATCGATAATATGAAACCAAGATTTATACGAGCATTTTGGGGAGATTTAGACCATCACAATGGCCATCACAGAAAAGAAATTGAGAATACATCAAAGGGTGAAGATTTAAATGAGTTGGTATATGTGTGGGGTAAAGAAAACGAAAAGTTTATAAAATCGTTTGGATTTGAAACAAAACTTGTATCAGAATCTCCATATGAATATGGTTCTAAATATTTTGAAGAATCTGATACTTTTTTCAAACATAAGTTGATGGCAATAAAATATGGAGTGGAATCGAGCAAAGATGGTACAATTTTTTTAGATTGGGATATGGTACAACAAAAACCAATTGATTCAAATTTTTACAACAAGTTACACAGCAACTTTCTTGTACCACTTTATTCATTTCCAACCGATTATAAAGATATCGTATTAAAAGAGTGGAAAGATATATCTGAAACGGATAGAAAATATCTTATTAAACACCATGAAGTTATTGAAAAATATCATTGGAAGTTTAACAATGATTATATTGTTCCAAATACTTCTTTTGTTTTTTGTAATGATATAAAAATTATAGATGAGATAATAAGAATAAATGATGAGGAGCAAGTAGATATAATAAGTGATGAAACTCCTGTAATGTGGTATTTTATGAACAATAAAGTTTCATTGGAAGAGTATATTAAAAAACATGAACCACTTGTAAGTGATGCTAAATTTGAAACACATTTTAATCAAAAATCTTTAAATAGGTATTTCTCACAAGTTATAAAAAAGGATTTGTACTTCATACACCAATAGTTATAAAAATAATAACCAAATATTTATAGATATGAAAGAGACGGTATTAAGAAAGGTTTGTAATGTTGTAAATTCTTGTACAAATATATTTCATTTAAAAGGTGCAAGAAACTACATAGACCAATACTATAAGATGTATGGGAATCAAAATAAATGGATTGTAGAATCACACTACAATAATAAAATAAAAGACTTAAAGTAAAAATAAACTGAAACAACAAACGAAGATGTATATGGAAATTGTGAAGAATAGATACGGAAATGAACGTGTCATGGAAAAAATCTCACCAACAAGAATCCGAATTATGGGAGAATCCCTATATTCAAGAGGCTCACAGGATGAGGATGGAAACCAAACAATGTTTGACTTTGAAGGAGGACCTTGTTTGAATCTTGGTGGAAAGTTAAAATATGGTGGAATTGATTGGAAAATTACAGGTATTACACCAGAAAAATCAGGTAAAGAAAATCTTGCAATGGTAATTGTAGATGTTAAACAATGATAGAAGAAGAAACAAAAATACTTACAATATATTTAGGAGATACTGATATCTATGAGTGGACTCAAGGTGTTGGTAAATCTATTCTTATGCCACAATTATTAATTGGTTGTGAAATAATGATTAATGAAAATATTGAAGAGTATAAATGTGCAAGAGTTGAGGTTATGTTACGAGGTGAACCAAAGGCCTTTGACTTTGCTGTTTCTAAATCACATATGAATGATACATTGAATAAAATATTAGAATGGTCTCTTGAAGAGGAAGAATATGAGATGTGTCAACGAGTAAAAGAACTCCAAGAAAAAATACAAAGATTCTAATGACACCCGAAGAATATTATTATAGAAACAAACTAAAAGGATTCAACGAAGAGGCTCTATTTGAAATGAGAGTAAAATCTTTGGAATGGATGTTGGGTTGCTATAAAAAGGGAACTATTAGAAGAAGAACAATTGTAAATCTTATACCATTAGGAAATCTTTATGATTTATTAAATCATATGGAAGGTGTAGAGAGATACGAGGATTGTCAAATAATAAAAGAAGTAATAGATACAATTTACGAACAAAACCACAAAGATTCAGATATGAGCAAAAAAAGAAAATTAGAAATAATAGGTTTATTAGAAAACACCATCAGAAAAGAACAAGAGAAAAAAGGTGGAGGTAATAAAGACCTTATAGAAAAACTCTCAGAAAAGTTAGAAGATGTTCGAGAGAAATCCATCAATAAAAAATAAAATGAAAGGTATCGTTTCGGTTGGTTGTTCAATCGCAAAAGGTTATGGGTTGTGGTTGTATAATAACAATTACAACAAAGATACATCTAACATATCCAATATACAATTAAACAAACATTTACGATATACAGATATTGTCAGTAATTACTTTAATACGTTCTATATAATGAATGATTTTTCGAGTGATACGGGTGATGAAAGACAATCGTTAGAATTTTGTGAAAGGATAATGGGAGATGGATTCCCACATAAACCAACAGATTTTTCGGTACTTCTATTTCAATTATCATGGCCAGGAAGATGTTATCTTGAATATGGTGATGAAAAGACTAAGTTAGGACCTTATTACGATGATGATGGTTACCAAGAAGAATTGTTTCATTTAAAATTAGAACCTACTCAGTATTATCAATTATTAAAAGAACAAATACTATCCGAGATTGAAATATTATTTAAAAAGGTTGAATCATATGGCATACAACCAATTCTAATAAGAGGTTCGAGTGAGTATGATAATGACTTTACTTCTTATCTTGAATCAAAACTACTTCATATAAAACTTGGTAAAGATGATAACTCCAATAGGAGTATAGATGATTTACTTACACATGGAAAGGATGGAAAGGTAATGTTTATAACATCACCCAATGGAGGAGATTCACATCCATCAATGGAATTCCATAATATAATAGCACAAAACATAATAGATACAATAATCACGAATCGAACCCCTTTAGAACGATAGGGAACTAATACAATAGAATATGATAAAGAAAGAATGGACATGGATGTATTTCAACGATGAATGGAATGAACCCGATGATGATGAAACCGCATACGAAGATGGGGTTGATGAAAGACCTATTAAAAAGGAAGTAGAATATATTGATGATGATTACGATTATTAATCCCTTATATCTCAACTAATCCCTTTTGTTCTTTTGTCGTGGGGGTTCGATGAGTCGTCAAGAAAATTTTTTCACCCTTATTTTTTATTGATAGTAATATTTAATATAAACACAAACTTGTAATATGAAATTATCAAACTTTTGGATACCGTTCTTTATATGGATTGGACTACTTGTTATCATAGGATTATCAATTGATATGAGATGGGGTTCACCGTATGGAGTATGGATTCCACTCGCCTTCCTCCTATTATCTTTCAGAGAAGTCCTTAAACTCGGTAAAGATGATAATAAAGATTCAGCACCTCGTAAGGATATACATAAGGATAAGTCTATTAAGATAACAAAAGAAGATATAGAAGGGGATTTACATGAGGGAAGGGATTAGATGAACACAATTCCCTTTTACTTCAACTCTCATCGGTTCATCACTGCGTTCGAACCTCTCTAACTCCCCTACTCTCCCAATCCCCATATACCCCAAGTTCCCATACTCCCACACTAAAACCACAAGCAGAACGAGGTTGAGAATCTTCGTTTAAACCCTTCTGAGATTGTATCCGTACTCCTTTATTACATAGGGGGAGATATAACCTTAGAAACTCCCATATGAAGTGTGGCAACCTCCTACGAAGTCCTATATGTTCTTAAGGAATACACTTTTACACCCTATGTCATAATTTGATATGTAACACTTCCCACTTTTTACCACCGAATACCACTATGTCACTATATTGGAGGAGCTCATGTGTGTTTGTCTTGTAGCAGATTTTTTTTCCTTACATATTATGACAGTTTGTCATGTTCACATATTATAGGGGATTTGCGAGGATTCCGTTTTGGTGCCCAAGCGACGGTGACACAATGTCATGTTAATAACTTTTTGGGGGTGTTGATAACTTTTCACCCAAAAAACCCCACAAATGACACATTGTCATGAAAAAGGCTTGTGTATGTGAAAAAAATTTCGTATCTTTAGGGTGGTTGTGGGTGGGAGTGTAAGTGTTCAGATAAAGAAAATGAAAAAAAAGTGTAAAAAAGCTTGTATATGTGAAATATTTTTCGTATATTAGTGTTGTAATAATGATTGAGATGATAGGAATACAGTTAATAGAGTTGAAAAGTGTGGGGAGTTTACTCGACCCCGATACAGGAATGATTTATCCACAGTTTAGTGGTAGTGAATTACCTGATTTGAGTTGTGAAATATCCCTTTTGGATGATGAGGTAGCAAGTGATTGGTACGATATGTTATCTGAAGAGGATTATAAGTTAGTTAAACCCTTTATATAATGAAGAAATTGAAAAAGTATTTAGTATTAACTCTAATGGGAGTGGGTATAGGAGTTCTTTTATTCCTTTTACCGAAAGCAATTAAGTTTTTCTTTCGAGGTTTGTACCTTTTAATGGAATATCCTCTTGAAGGCTTAGGATTCTTTACGTTCTTAACCCTATTTTTAGGTGTAGGGATATACACAGAACAGAAAGAATTGAAAAAAGTTTAAAAAAAAGTCAAAAAAGACTTGGATATATGGATTTTTTTTCGTATATTTACATAGTAAATGAGTTTGATGATTGAGAAATAACTCTAGTCAAACTAAGTTCATTGAAATAGTACAAGAATCAGAGGGTAACTCCTCGACTTCCTATTGGTGGAAGGTATCACTTCTCTGTTGTGGAGATGAAATCGGTTCGAAACGAGAGATATTTCTTATAGTGGGTTCGACTCCCACCTATTTTACTATAAATTTTAAAACGTAAAGAGTATGAGTAAGTATGAAAATGGTTATTGGGGTAAGATTCAGTATTGGAAAGAGCAACTTAACAATTGTATAGTTAAGCAAGACCTGAGAGGAGTTGATTCCGCCCACAATAAGTTAAATTACTTTATTGGGAAGCAATGGGATATAGATTATCCTATTAAGCAAGAAACCTTTCAAGTAGTGGAATAAGAAACTATGTGAGTTTTTGGTAGTATATGGTTCACTCTAACACGAAAACTACCACATACAACGATGTAAGTCTTTATAGGAAATGAAAGATACTCGAGCAATCGTACAAGTCCATGGGTTAGGGGTTTCCCATGGTTATTAAAAATGGAGGCCCACATACACTCTCCTATCCTTAAGAGTTCGTCCGAACCACCCGCCAAGTTTGAAGGTCTCCTTCTTGGTGGGTTTTTTTTGTCTATATGACAAATTGTCATGAAAAATAAATACCGAAAAGCTTGTATATATCATTTATTTTTCGTACCTTTAGGGTGGTTGAGGGTGGGTAGTAAACCTCAACAAAGAGAAAAAAAGATGCAAAATAATTCAAAAAAAGCTTGTATAATCCAAATTAATTTCGTATATTTACTATGTAAATGAGTGATAATAAAAACCTTAAAAGTATGAAATCTAAAAAAGTAAAAATCAGTATTAAAGGAAATGACTTCCTAATCCCTTCAGAATCAATAGGTTATGAACCTAATGGAAACCAACCTTATGTGTATATGAGAGCAAAGGTGGTTGCTTCGATAATCAAACAATTCGTAAAACAAAACTTTAAAGATATAGTTGTGAGTTCCACTTCTGATGTATATAGTGGAGGTTCTTCTGTAAGAGTGAATGTGTGTAATCAAGATGGTTCGCCAGTTGATGAGGTGATTTACGAAGAAATCAAACAATGGGAGTATATGTTGAAAGGTGGTTCTTTCAATGGTATGATTGATATGTACGAGATGAGAGAAGATTCTCCTTGTACCGATAATGGAACTCCTATGAAATACTTCCCTTCTTATATCTTTATAGAGAACAAACCAAATTGGGGAACTAAACACTATTGGATGAGTGAGTGGAACAAGTGGTTGAAAATCAACGACTTAGATTATACTCCTACTGATAATGAAAAAGTATGGATTGAGAACGTAGTTCAGAAATACGGTGGTTGGTTAGGATATAATAAGCAATACATGAGTAAG